>Ga0247803_1001028_pt1 | contig 14764 bp, 12 predicted proteins | sample UWRJL014104B1_FD_180928 | JGI IMG/M metagenome (GOLD analysis project Ga0247803, IMG submission 180928) | Plant litter microbial communities from Arlington Agricultural Research Station in Wisconsin, United States - UWRJ-L014-104B-1 | ecosystem: Environmental > Terrestrial > Plant litter >...
TCTTCGAAACCACTTCTTGTATTATGGTAAAGTATGCCGACAGCTTTTACAGTCAATTCGCCATCTACTTCTTCAGGAGATGAACCGGTAAGCATCAGGTCGAGTAATCCATCGTTGTCATAATCTCCCCACGCAACCGCCCCGAGAGATATATCGGGCAGATCAGGCAAAAGGTCGGATTTGTCTTCAAAGCCCGTACCTGTGTTGTGATACAATATGCTCACCAATTCACTGCCGGTATAGCCTGTGTAAATCAGGTCCAGCCGGCCGTCGTTGTCATAATCACCCCAGGCCGTAGCGGCAAAAAATACACTGGGCAGATCAGGAAGCAATGTGGTTTGGTCGATAAAACCGTCCGTGGTGTTGCGAAAAAGTCTGCTTTGTGTTCCCCCAGCACTGTTGCCAGTTATGATCACATCCGTTCGCCCGTCCGCATCATAATCTCCCCAGGCCATTGCACCAAAAGATATGGGGGGTAAATCGGGAAACTGTTCGGCTGTAACGTTAACGAAATCAGCACCTTGACTGTGACCTGTTCTGGGAAAACACAATAAATATAAGATAGATAAGAAGAAAAACTGTTTCATGAAAGTACAAGCTAAAAGAAAATCTACCAGTGTTTGTAACCACATTTTTAACGAGTTACAAGTTGCTGATTAACTTTTAGTTTGTAGAAATAATTTTCGTCAAGCAGTCAAAATGCTTTGTGAAGCTGGGAATACACCGGATTGAAACCCGGTGTTACTGGATTGGTCGCGCCTGCGGCTCTTTGTTGAACATCGAGACTAAGCCGTTTCATTATTTAACCCCCTTCCCTGTCGCTGCCCAGTAAATTCCGCCGTACAAATGATCTAAAAACGATTGGTCTGAATATACGAGTCCAATATGGCCCAAACCAGTGTAAAATGCTCTTCCGCCATCGTAGTTGTGATACCAGGCCATTGGATGGATATCGCCCATGCCGGTGCCTTTGTTCGTCTTTGGGTTGTACGTTTTTTCGTCCAGCGTGATCAGGAATTTCAGGTCACTGGATTTGTATGGTTTCTGATATTCGTACCATTCATCGGTCCATAACATCCGTTTTGGGAAACGTTCCAAACCCGGGAAATTGCTGTCTACCACGTCCAGATAGGCCGTTTGCTGTGCAGGATGTGTATTAAACATCATGCCTACAAGCTTGGTATACCACGGCCAGTCGTATTCTGTATCAGCTGCTGCATGAATACCTACCCAGCCTTTTCCACCCTGAATGTATTTTTCAAAAGCAGCCTGTTGTTCTGCATTCAGTATATCTCCGGTCGTGTTCAGGAAAATAACGACATCGTAATTTTTTAGTCTTTGCTCATTAAATATGGAAGGGTCTTCCTGCCAATCCACGGAAAAACTATGCCTGGATGCAAGGGCTCTGACGCCGTCAACGCCTTCATGGATAGAAGTATGGTGAAAGCCTGCGGTTCTGGTAAAAAGCAGCGCTTTAAATTGCTGGGCGTTGGATGAAACTGCACTTACGATGACAAGAAGCAGGGGAAGTATCCTTTTAAGCATGGTTTGGTTTTTGTGATTCAGTTTGGATTGTGACAAATTGTATAAAGACGACTGTTGGGTGGATATACTTTTGTGCTTTGATCGTGTAAGATTTTTTGCCACTAAGACACAAAGGCATAAAGAGTTACTAAAAATGTTATCTTGCGTATTAGTGTCTTCGTGGCCAATTTTTTTACAGCCAATTTATTTTTACTCCTTCAAAACCAGCCATTTTATTGAAGAATCATAGTCGGTGTAATGCACATACTTTTTATTTTCCATCCAGAACAAAACATCTTTATCACCCTTCTTTTTATATCTCGGAATCACTGGTCGCACGTTGTCAAACCTGGAATTTTGAGTAATGGAAGTCATTTTCCAGGTTTTGCCAAGATCTTTGGTCTCTGCTTTGGAAATTTCAAAAACATGATTGACCTCATGCGAAAAATAGACGACAGATGGTTCGAGCGGATCGATGGTCAGGCCGCCTGAGTAGTTTTCTTCCCGTTCTTTTTTACCTTCCGGTGTTTGCGGAAACCATTTGCCGGAATCGATCAAATGATGGTCGTTCCATTTGTTGTTTTCATAAACAGCATAAAAATACTGGTGCTGCTGATTGGTCGGATATCGCGTGTAAGCAACAACGGGCCTTCCTTTTTTATCTATTACAATGTCAAATATCCATGCTTTACCAGTTTCAGGAGTGGCTTTGTAGATCACAGACGCGTCGGAGGGATGAAAGGGCAATTGGTCAATATTGGCAATTTTAGAGCCATCTGCACGCCAGAAAGCGCCTTTTTCATAATAGCAATAATAGACCGAATTAAGCGGTTCTGCATTTGGATGACCGTCAGTAAAAATGAGATGGATTTTCGATTTGCCATCCGAATAGTACTTGACATACGGCCGGTTATTGGTATTCAGTTCTTTGGAGGTAATGACGACAACCGGATCCGACCAGGTTTTTCCGTTATCCGTAGAAGTTATAAAGTTAGGTTTGAAACCGACCCAACGGCCAAAACTGTAAATTTTGTTATTTTCTTCACTGAGCATAAACGGGTTTGCATATGTGTAAGTCTCCCGTTTCAACTTTTCAAGCAGTGCCGGCGTCTGGGGTTTAAAAACAACGGAATCCGCGAACGTCGCGACATTCAACGGCTGCAGAGTCGTATTCTGGATCACACCCATGCCATTTTTGCTGCCACCGTGCCAGGTATATTGCGTGAGAATCCGATGGTCCGTTAATTCCAGAAAAGCAGGGTTGTCGTGATCGTCAATTTCAAGTTTTGTATACAATCTTTTCTGAGACACTTTTCCTGACTTAATATCAATTGACGCCGCAACAATATCACCCGATCTGGTAACCCAGCCGGTAACGATCGGTCCGTTTTTTTGACTGGTATAAATTGCCCGCGGATCACTAAACCAGCACCATGCGCCGTCGTCGGTAAGCGTGGAAGCAGTTTGGGCGAAGAGGTAAAAGGGGAAAAGGGTAAAGATGAAAAGGGAAAAGGTTAAATGAGTTAAACGGGGGAATGATTTCATTTGAGCATAGTATTTTGGCAAAAGATAGGGATTATTTGTGATTTCTGATTTCAGCCATGGGTGAAGCGGATTTTTTTGGCAAAATATTCCTGCTATTTTGTGTCTTTCAGGGCTGAATTTTTAATTCTTTCAGCATCGTTTTGATGTTTCCAATTACTGCATCCGGATCGTCACGATGTAAAAAATGCCCGCTTTTGGAGAGATAGATCAGGTTTCCACCTTTGCCAGACGAATAAATAAATTTTCTCCACCTCAGGATATTTACATTGGTTCTCTCGTTGAAAAATGCTTCCTGATCAAAATCTTTACTTCTCCTTTCGACAGGAACCTCAAATTTGCCGCCTATAAAAAAATAGGTGGGAACATGGGGTAAAGGCAAATCATTTAATTCCAAGAAGTCTGTTTTTCGTAATTCACCTAAAACCTGGCTTTCACTCCATGGACCGTAATTCAGTGAATCAACTTTGGATGGCAGATAAAGGCGTTTGTATAACATTTCATCAATCTTTTGCTCAGGAACCCCTATTTTTCTAAAAATGGCATTCCAGTTTTCTTTTGTTTCGGTAAAATCTGCGGGATCAATAAAAACAAGTCCGGAAACCTCATTGGGATATAATCCTGCAAAGCCTCTGACATAGACCCCACCCATTGAATGACCGACCAGTAAATAAGGCGGAGCAATTTTGAGATTATTTAATATTGCTTTCAGGTTTTCTGAAACACGTTTTACAGTCGGCGGTTCATAGGTTTTATCAGACTTGCCCACACTTGCCCTGTCGTAAGCAAAAACAGGTGCGATTTTAGAAAGCTGGTCAATGACCGTGTCCCAGGTATCGAGTCCCATGCCCATACCATTTTCAAAAATAATGACTGGCGTCGCTGCCTTTCTATTCTCAAAGCCTTTTAGAAAAACATTGTAATTATTCCCGTTGACTTTTACAGATTTTTCCTGAGCCTGGGAAGACAGTGTAGCAAGCAGTAGGATAAAGAAATATGGTTTCATTTAATCTATTCTTTTAGTCTTAAAGGACGAGAAACCACAAATCTCCGCTTCGAATTAAATGTTTACGAAAATTCTAATTCTCCATTCTTAGTTTTTCATTTCCCTGCCTTTCCATATCCCGGAAAGCCCACTTTGCCATCTCATTAATCAATGTTTCAAGTTCTTTTCCCGATTCCGTCAGCGTGTATGTTACGTAAGGCGGCACGACGGGTTTGGCTTCGCGGATCAAAAGATTATCACCTTCCAGCTGTTTCAGATGTTGAATGAGCATCTTCTCGGTGATGTGCGGCATCGCCCTTTTTATTTCACTGTACCGCTTGCTGCCTGAAAGTAAATGGTACAAAATGATCGGTTTCCAGTGTCCGCCGATTTTTTGCATCACATAAGTGACCGGACAAGAGTTTAAAACAATCTCCCGGTTAGCATTGTATGTCGAGGCTTCTTTGATCTTTGTCATGATACATACTTTCGGGTAAGTACTTGTATAAAAGTAAGTACAAAGATAGCTTTGCAGCACAATAAATCAATCAAAATTATGAAATATATCATCACAGGGTCCTTGGGACATATCAGTTTGCCGGTTGTAAAAAGCTTGTTGAAAGCAGGCCATGAAGTAACTGTTGTCAGTAGCAATATTGACAAAAAAGAAGAAATTGAAAAACTGGGTGCCAAAGCGGCAGTCGGTTCGGTAAGTGACCAGGCGTTTGTATCGAATGCCTTTTTGGATGCGGAAGTGGCCTATTTAATGCTGCCAAACGACTATGCAGCACCAGACTACCCTGCATTGCAGCGGAAAGTTTCAGACATTTATGTGCAGGCAATAAAACAAAGCCATATCACCCATGTCGTGTTATTAAGCAGTATAGGTGCACATTTACGGCACGGTGCCGGCCCGATTGATGGGTTGGCTTATTTGGAAGAAAAACTTCTGGAATTGACCAATGTGCACACGAAATTCCTGCGCCCTTCTTATTTCTACTCCAATCTTTACGCCATGACCGGGATGATTAAACATGCTGGTATTGCAGGAAGCAATTTTGGGGATACGGACGAAAAACTGGTTTTGGCTGATACCGATGATATTGCCGAGGAAGCTTCAAAACATTTGCTTAACCTTTTCACAGGAAACAGCATTAATTACATCGCCAGTGATGAGAGGCACCCGAATGAAATTGCAGAAATATTGGGGAAATCAGTAGGTAAAGAAAATATACCCTGGGTCACATTTACAGACGAACAGGCTGTTCAGGGAATGCTTGACGCGGGTTTGAATGCACACTGGGCAAATCTTTACGAGCAGTTGAACAGTTCAATCAGGACGGGAAAATTGCAGGAAGATTACTGGAAAAACAGACCTGAAACTTTGGGGAATTACAAACTGGAAGACTTTGCAAAAGATTTTGCAGCGGCTTATGAGCAGTAAGAATTGATTGAATATTGCGCAAAATATTTATTTCTTAATATATCCATCCGGCACAAATTAACTATTTGTGCCGGGTGGATATATTCTTGTAAGTAAATTTTATAATTTCAGGGTTTTAGTCAATATCGGTTACATATTGGATGTTTGGGTCTGCGATGTAATCATATCCAACCCACAAAACCTTCTGAAAACATGCAACAGATTCACATATCTGAAAACTTTAAAAAAATGACGGCTACCTCCGTCAGCTTTATTTCTCTTTTTATCTTTACTTACATCGCCCTTATTTTGCTGGCTATTTGTTTGGTTGCGCTTTGCGGTTTTCTTGGCTTCGTGCTCGTTTCCATCAAATTTCATTCGATAACTGTAATGCTTGCGATTGGTCTGGTAAGTATGGGCGTTCTCATACTCATCTTTCTGGTCAAATTTATCTTTAAAAAACATGTCACCGACCTTACCCACCTCACTGAAATTTCGAGAGAACAGGAACCTGCACTGTTTTCACTGATTGAAGAAATTGTAAAGGAAGTGGAAACCGAGTTCCCCAAAAAGATATATCTGTCCGCCGATGTAAACGCAGGGGTATTTTATGATTCCAGTTTCTGGAGTATGATCCTGCCGGTGAAAAAGAACCTCCAGATTGGAATCGGACTGGTCAATACAGTTTCTGTAAGTGAATTCAAGGCGATTCTGGCCCACGAATTCGGTCATTTTTCTCAGAGGACGATGAAGGTCGGGAGCTATGTCTACAATGTAAATCAGGTGATTTACAACATGTTGTATGATAACGAATCATACAATTCTCTTGCCCAGAGTATGGCAGTGTCAAATGGTTATTTAGCCATCTTTGTAGGTCTGGCCTTCCGTATTATCACCGGTATTCAATGGATATTGAAAAAAGTCTATGAAAAAATAAATCTGAGTTATATGAGTTTGTCACGGGAAATGGAATTCCATGCGGATGAGGTTGCTGCAAATGTTGCGGGCTCTCGTCCGCTCATTACTTCGCTGTTGCGTATGGAGTTAGCCGATCACTCTTTTAACCAGGTTTTAAATTACTATTCCGGCAAAGTCGGCGAGTCAGTAAAGGCACAGAATATTTATCCGCAACAGGCATTTGTGATGAATTTTCTGGCAACAAAAAGAAAACTTCCTTTTGAAAATAACCTGCCATTGGTGGACTTGGATCATTTGAGCAGTTATAACAAATCGAAAATCGTGATTACGGATCAATGGGCTTCACATCCAAGTACAGAAGACAGAGTTCGTCAGCTTGAAAAGCTTAATCTGGAATCACCTGATGATGATGTACAACCCGCATCCGTTTTGTTTAGTGACATGTCAGTTTTACAGGATAATGTGACCGCAAAACTATTTTCAGCTGTCCAGTATTCCGAACCTGTGCTGGTAAACACAAGCGAGCAGTTTATTGCTGATTTTCTGGAGAAATACAGGAAAAATTCGTTTGATGATTTTTACAATACTTATTACGACAGCAAGAATCCTTCTCCCGGTGAACCTGAAAACATTTCACAACGGAGTGAGGGGCAAATTGTTTTGCAAGATCTGTTTAGCAGTGATTGGGTGGACAAGGTAGATACTTGTACCGGCATGGAAAACGATATCCATTTGCTGCGCCAGATTGCCGAGGGAAGTTATGACGTAAAATCATTTGATTATGACGGAATAAAATACGTTCCGGAGGATTGTGCCTGGCTAATCCCGAATATTGAAAACAAGCTTCAGGAAAAGAAAGCAGTAATAGGCCTGCATGATGTCGTTGTTTACAAATGCTTTTTAAATATGGCTGAGAATTCAGGAAAAGAAAGTGAATTCAAATCCTTGTATGCGACTTTTTCCTGCATTGATAATGACTTTGATAAACGGTTCAGCACCTATCTTGCCATTACCAAAGCTTCTGGTTTTATGTTTCAGACTACTCCGTTCGAAGTAATTAGGGAAAGCCTTACAACTTTAAAAGAAGTGGAGAACGGGTTTAAAGAAGAAATAAAGTCAATGCTCACTGAAGACATTTTTAACAGCGTTACAACCGAAGAAATGAAAACGAGTTTTAACGAATATCTGTCTAATCAATACACTTATTTTCACGATCAGAATTACAAGTCAGCCGAACTTGACATTTTGTTTACGTGCATTAATAGTTATCATTTCATTATTTCAACAACTCATTTTAATTCAAAGAAACAATTGCTTGATTTTCAGGTTAGCTTGCTCAGCGCAGATCTGAGCGTGAGCTCCTGATTCATAATTAAATATACGTTTAAAGTAAATCTTCCATTGATGAAACGCTTTTATATTTTTCTCTTCCTGCTAATTCTTTCGGTCGGTTGCTCCAAAATCCCTTCTGTTGAGCAGCAGGAGGTTTTAGTAATGATAGTTTATCCCAATCCAGCCGACAGTCGTATCAACATCCATGTTAGAAACGATGAAATGGCTGCTTATCTGATTCAGGTTTTTGATCCAAAAGCAGATCTTATTTTTGAAGAAAATGTGGAGGCAGGCAATCCAAAGAATTCCTGGTCTATTGATCTGACGGACAGGCCAAAGGGAAGTTATCAGGCAATATTGAAAAAGAATGGGATTGTTCACTCGAAAAAATTTCTGAAAATATGATGAGCCGAATTAGTTTATTGATTGCATTATTGTTGGTTTGCCTGACTGCTTCGGCTCAGGAAAGTACGACCGAATGGTTTTTAAATGCGAATGTCAACGCATATATTCCCGGTGGAAAATCAGCTAAATCTGTTTTTCCGGTTTTGGGATACAACCGCAATACGTCCCCCAAACTGTTGCTGGGCGGGGTAGGAGCCGGGGCTTTTTTGTGGAGACCTGTATCAGAAGATCTGCATTTGAAGGTTTACGGTACGATTTCTAAACTATCTTATTGGGATGATCCTGTTATAATTACAAACGGAGTGGGTGCCTATTCAGGGACCTTGCAAAATTGGTCATCTGACTACGTTTTGGGAATTGGAGGAATCATTCATTATAATCTTGCGAATCGTTTGTTGGTCGGAGCAGGATTAGGGACGCAGACATTCCTTATTTCTCTGTCACGTATGCCAGAAATGTATGGATATGGTAATCCGGCAGAGCCTTCGATCGCTATTAATCGATATTACAAAAGGATATTGCCAGTCGTGCCTTTTGAAATTGCTTATAAAATGGAAAAAATGCTGATCAATCTTCGTTATGATCTGGGATTATTGAACTGCTTAAAAGGAGAGCTTGGAAAAAATAAAAGTGAAAAATTTGGTGTAATTACCCTGGAAGTTGGTTTCAAGCTAAAATAATTTCTGAACTGTTAATTGGGCCACGGATTGCACCTCATGTTTGGCCATTCATTTTCACGAATGCTTTTTCTTCCTGTCAATGGGCGTAATCCGTGGGCCGGTATTGTAAAATAAAATTATTGCTGAATTTAGAAAAATAAGCAACAATTGTACGTGGAACAAAAGCTTAAACAATTGCTGTCAGGCCTGCAACTGTAACGCATAAATATCGCCGCATTTGTTGCAATGCCACGAAGACTGCCATTGTTTGTTTTTAGGAGGCCACTCATTCTGATTGTACATATAAGAGCTATACGCCAGAAAACCGCCAAGACCAATCAATAAAATTCCAAGAAATCCATAGTCACCGAAAGAAAGGAGCAAGGCGCCAAAAAGGAAAAGGAGCGCTGTGAATTTGTAAGATTTTTTTGCCGGAGGAGCAGCCATTTTAGCAATCAGTGACTGAGATGTTCCGGAAGTGGTTGTATGGGCAGAGCCAAAACCTACCCCTAATCCGCGACTTCCTCCACCAACTCCGCTTCCGAAAGTTCTGCTTGAAGTGTTAATTTTCTGCGTTCCGTGCTGATAAATGATGCTTAATTTTTGAACGTTGTCTGATTTGCATTGCGGACATTCCATAAAAAAGTTGAGTTATAGGGAAGAAATGATTTACATGTCTTCATTTATTACTCAAAAAAGAAAAAGGTAACACAAAGCGGATTTTATTTTTTTGAAATCCACAGGAAGTAATACAATAGCCGTGATTTCACGAACCTTTTACCGGATATGCAAGACTACCAAAGTCACAATAGCTGGTAACGCCTGTACGAAAAATATTTTTTTGCTGGCTGTTACAGCCCCGTAAATTCCGGCGACGATGATGCAAGTCAGGAAGAAAATAGCAATGTGAAATGACCAATGGTGATCTTCTACAAATAAACTCCAGATCAACCCGGCAGCTAAAAAGCCATTGTAAAGTCCCTGATTTGCAGCCAGTGTTTTGGTGGGTTTGAACAGTTCAGGTGCCAGTGAACCTTTGAAAACTTCCTTGCCCTTTGTTTCCCAGGCAAACATTTCCAGGTAAAGAATGTACAAGTGCTCCAATGCCACCAAGCCGATGAGGATTTTGCCAAGGATTTCCATATTTGTTTGGGTTTGTTTTGATACTGGAATTCTCAATAAAATTTAACCTACAATTTTATTGATAGAAAGTTATTGAGATGTTGATATATACTTTAAACGTAGCCACAAAATACACCACGCGGCTGCTGCTGATTTACACCAGTATTAAAAAGCCCAGATTCGACCAATTTTTAATGTCGGCTTTAATCACGTGTTCCAGGAATATGTCTAATTGTAAAAAGAGCCGAAGGTTCGATCAATTCAGATCATATCCACGGCTCTTTTAATTTCATGCCTAAATTGCGATACTTTGGAAAAGCCTTAAAGCTCGGGTATGAATGTAAAATTTAATGTGCCCTGGGTAATTTTAAGCGTGTCAGAAGTAAGTTTACGTATTATCCGATAGTTTTGAGGATCAAATGTATTTTGTCCTACCCGTGTGAATAATATCCAATCTGGCTGACTAGGGTGCCACATCCAGGACTTATCTTCAGTATAAATGTAACCGCCTGGGAAAATGGCCTGAGTGCGTAATGCTCCTTTTTCTGAAAATAGTAAAGTAGATTTTTCAATTCCATTTTTCAAACTGTCCACTCCGCTTTCGACTTCAAGCATTCGCCAGTTGCGAATTAGTAATTTGTTTTTCTCCTCAGCAGAGGATGGAATTGAATGATCATTAATACAGGAAAGACTTGTTAAAACAAGGAATAAGGTGCAACAAAAATAGAGTAAAATAGAGCGCATAGAAATTTGAGGTTTCATGAGGACAGCGAATGTACAAATACTTCAAATTTATGTAACCCAAATTATACATAATAGTGAGATTTTGTGCTCAAAAATTGCGCTTGTGCAATCAAAGTTAGACATGATTTTAGTACTAAGAGAATAAGCAAAGGGCCAGCAAGCAGCCAGGCCCATTCTCAATCCAACCGGCAACCCGGTGTGAATTTTCTTAGTTCTTAATTAAATTCCCCCTCACCTCCCCATCACTAATCTCGTCTGCGCGCCAGTTCCTTCCACAAGCTGCACGTTCAAATTTCCTTCCTTAAACGCCCCTCGGTCGATTGCCAAAGTAATGGAATGGATGCCTGGCGTTAAATCTGCGGTCAGATTTTGGCCGGTTAGTTTTGCTGGTTTGCCGGCGATCCAGGCTGTGATGCCATTGGTGCTGTTGAATGCCAGACTAACATTTCCTTTGTTCATGACTTCGATTTCGAAACGTATAAAGCTGAAGCGTTTGCTGGAATTTGCTTCTACAACCGGAACTTCTTCCATGGGTACGTCACCCGTTACTTTGCTGTAAAGCGGTTCGTAAGATAATTTTGCATTGTCTTTTACAATGTAGGAAGGTCCTTCGGCCAGTATTTTTTTAGCCAATTGGTTGCTCGGAGCAACGGTGCTCCACCTGCGTACGAAACGCGTTGTAGGCACACGGTATTTGCCGGATTCGCCCATTCGGGAGAGGAAGGCAATGAGATCGATAAATTCTTGTTTTTCCAGGCCAGCCGTCAAACCCGGAGGCATCAGTGAACCCGGTACTTTTTCCATCAACTGCACCTGACTTTTAGAAATGGAAACTTCCTTACCCGTGACGTCACGAATCACAATATCCGCAGAACCGTCGCTCACCAGATAGCCAAGCAATTCGCTGCCGTCTTTTTTAAGTACCCGTTTCATGTCATAACCTTCTTTGATCGACAAACTTGGATAGATAACTGATCGGATAATGGTTTCCACCGGAGAACTTGTACCCAAACTGCTTAAATCAGGTCCGATGAGGCCACCTGCTCCACCGATTGCGTGACAAGTCGTACAGCTCACAGCACTTCTGCGGAAAATCTGTTCGCCTTTTTCCGGATCGGCAGATGTTCTTACTTCCTGGGCAATGCTGGCAATGGCACGGTCATTCAGTTCCTGTGGCATTTTTTCGACCGGTAAAGTCCCACCCGACGCCTCCAATGCCGTTTTCAACAATTTCACGTCTTCGTCTTTTTGCCTGTTTTGGGAATAGGTTCGCTGCACGATCTGACGGCCCGCTTTTGCAATATTTTCAGGAATTTTTTTGCTTGTCAACGCATCACCCAATGCTTTTGCACCCGGCTTAACGGATAAAAATGATTGAAAAAGTTCGGTCGATTCTTTTTCAGGTAACGTCTGGAAAAGCTCCGCAGCAATACGCGCCGCTTCCGAAATATTCACTGAAACCAGTTGTGCAGCTGCCAGTTGGCGTAATTCCGGTGTGTTTTTAGGACCAGTCATTTCCGTTAATTGTTTCTGCGCTTTTTCTTTGTCGAGCGAAGCAATGGCGTTTAATGCTGCCTTTTTGATATTTTTTTCTCCTTTTTGCGCAAGGTTGATCAGCGACGCGTTCAAATCTTCAAGCCGCCACAGACCAATCAGTTTGATGGCACCCGTTGCTGTCGCCTCATCTTCGTTTTCTACAAAACCGGCAATTCGTTTTAAATCATTGCCAGGTTTTACATTTCTCTGGCGTGCTGCCGTTTCCAGTGCACCCAATTGAGCAGCTCTATTTTTGTTGTTCGCGGTCAGGGCCAAATCAAGTAAAATATTCAGATCTGCCGTCTTTCCGGATTTGGCAATTGCGCTGAGCACATCTTTCTGATACTCATCAGGAACCTGGCCCTTCTGGTAGAGTTGCACAAGCATTGCTGCGGCGTCCGGATCGTTGGAAGATTTCAATGCAAAAGCCGTCTTTTTGTTATTGCCAAAAAAATCAGGCTGCGTTTTCAACTTAGCCATCCAAAGCGGTTCCAGTTCGCGGGTAGTTTGCCATAATGCAAAATCAAGAAACTCGTCCATCTGGAAATCCACAACGGACAATGCCGATTTTGCAGCTTCCGCGGTTTTCAGTTTACGCAATGCAATAACAGCCTCCAAACGCACCTGAGCATGTTTATCAACGGACGCTTTCGCGAGCAGCGCAGGCACATTGGCGATTTTATTATGCCAGAAAGTAAGTGCTCTTAAACCAGAAGCCCGTGCATTATGCGTTTCGGCATTCAGAAGAGTGAGTAAAAGCGGTTCGTTTATTGAATTCAACGCCTGGAAAACCCAAAGCGCTTCCACCAGATTATGCTCGTATCGTGCATCTTTTTTATCAAGATCATTCACCCATTTTTGCAAGGCGGGAACGACATCTTTGGCACCGCGTTCTTTCAAAACCTGTCTTGCGTTCAACCGCATCAGATCTTCCGGTACTTTTAAGGCCTCTAAAAGTTCGTTAACCGGCGCTTTATTTAACTTTGGCGTTTTAACCAAAGGGCGGTTTTTTGCGGTAATTTTCCAGATACGACCATGTTCCTGATCACGGCGCGGATCAAAAAAATCGACCTCGCCATGCTGGATGATTGGGTTGTACCAGTCGGCCACGTAAATGGCGCCATCGGGTCCCACGTTGATATCCACCGGACGAAATGCAACGTTGTCGGTCCACATCAGGTCTTCCATTTGCTTGGACGCATAACCGCTTCCCTGTTCTTCCAGCTTGAAGCTATTGATCCTGTTTGCACGGAAATCGTTCGTGATCATTCTTCCCTGCCATGCATCCGGCAAATGGCGTCCTGACACAACATCCAGACCGCTGTGTTTTGGCTGGCCGGGGTTCAAACCGCGTATAATTCTTTCCGCACCAGGTGTTGTTAAAAATGTTGCTCCCGGAAAACCATAGTTAATGCCTTCACCACCAGCACCATCTGTTAAAAACGATTGTCCCCAGCGATCAAACTGAAGACCCCAGAAATTAACACCTCCTCTTGCATATACATCCAGTTCAAGTGTTTTTGGATCAAGCTGCCAAACACCGCCGCCTTCCAAACGTTTGATGCCAAAAGGCGTTTCAACGTGACTGTAAATGTAAATCGACTGGTTGAAATACAGGCGACCCTCAGGCCCCCAGCGGAATGTATGGATCAGGTGATGCGCGTCTCCCGTACCGAAACCGTGTAAAATTCTGCGTTTTTTATCCGCTTTTCCATCGCCGTCCGTATCGGAAAAATGAAGCATTTCGGTAGAATTGGCTACATAAACGCCGCCATCTCCTGGCAGAATTCCTGTTGGAGTCATTAATCCTTCTGCAAAAATGGTCGTTTTATCCGCTTTACCGTCGCCGTCTGTATCTTCAATTACAAAAATTTTGTCGTTGGCTTCTTCACCCGTTTTCAAGTGCGGATAAGCCGTACTGCTTACGACCCATAAGCGTCCGTCGGCATCCCAGTTCATCTGAATCGGCTTGGCTACCAATGGTTCCTGCGCCCAAAGTGAAACCTCAAAACCCTCGGCTACTTTAAAAGATGCCAGTTCTTTTTGTACATCCGGATCCGGATTTTCACTCCTGTCGTTCTGATTTACGGAGGAGCTCATGAGCAGGATCATGGGAATGATCATGGCCCCGTAAAATAACTTGTTCACTTTTAATGCGTTCATGATTTGGCTGTCGGCTTTCAGCGGTCGGCTGTCGGCTTGTTTTAATGTTATTTTAAAGTAACTGGCTGGTGGGCCAAGAGGCTAATTGCTCACAGGAACTAGCTGATAAACATGTGCTTTTGGTGCGCGTGTCAGAGCGATCTGGCTTTCGATCCATTTGATCAGGATGCTTTGATCTTCGAGATCTTTCACGTGTTTTCCCTGTTCGTAAGCCCGGAAGCCGATGATGTAGGTTTCGTTCATGGGACGATACTGGTAAAAATGCAGGCCGTTCTTTTTAACGATCATTTCACGCAATTCTTTGATCTGGGTGAAAGAGGGTCCCTGTTTGATTGCGACACCTTCGCCCCAATTTTTTGCAGAAGCGGTTGCAACTTGCTCATTGTCGGCCATAAGCGTGTAAAATCCTTT
>Ga0247803_1001029_pt1 | contig 14756 bp, 11 predicted proteins | sample UWRJL014104B1_FD_180928 | JGI IMG/M metagenome (GOLD analysis project Ga0247803, IMG submission 180928) | Plant litter microbial communities from Arlington Agricultural Research Station in Wisconsin, United States - UWRJ-L014-104B-1 | ecosystem: Environmental > Terrestrial > Plant litter >...
AAACGTCAGTCATGCCCACCATGCCCGCCTGGGTGGAGGTGGAACTTACACCATCTGCCCTTGTTCGGGCCCTCTTTCTTCACCGCGAAGTGCACTGCTGATAGCGGAGGGTTGCATTCGCCTGTGGCGCGTTAGTTGGAGAGAAGTCGTGCTTTCAGGCTGGTAACTTACAGTGCCACTGGCCGTTCGTAAACGACCCACGCGGCCTGGGGTTGCCACCTCCCCGTCCTCCTCGACCCTTGTATCTTCCTCCTCTGAAGCCAGACATTGCAGTTGTTGCGCGGTGCGGCGGTGCGGCGGTGCGATGTGGGCTGCGCGATGTTCGAGTGGGGCGGATTGCGGGAGACAGTGCGGGCGATGTCATAGCGGAGTGGCTAGCTGCTAGACCAGGGTGCCAGGGTGGCTGGGACGACAATGCCAGCCTTTCACTGCGGAACACTCGGCGCTCCAGGAACGCATTGCGAATGTGGCCCTGTGACGACCATCACAGTAAGATGCATCCAAGAGAAGAGCATGTTCAAACTACTGCATGGCTCCCGACTCATTGTAGTGTGCTCTGGTCTCAAGGAAGCCGTTGGTGTTCAATGTCCGGGTTAGTCCGCCATGGCTGATCTGCTCCAGCTGACGGCCGGTCCAGATGTCTGTTGCACAATTGGCATGCCAGCTGCACCACGTCTGCTGCGAGGGCTGACTGCTCATATTGCAGCGCTTCGCGTCTCGCGCCTCGTCCGCCGCCAACATGTTGATGCGAAGCTTGAAGGTCCCGCCGTCGCTCCTTCTTATCCTTTGCTTCCTGCTCTTCCTCGGCCTCCACTTCAGCCAGGTCCCATCTCCCGCTCAGCCCGCTCCACCACCGCCGCCAGAGAAGAAAGCCCCCCGGGTCGCGCTTGTGACGTTTGTGACTGAGGAACGCTCCTATCTGCATCTTGCGCTAAAGTCCAAGAATCGTGAGTTCCCCGCATGCCTCCCGTGAGCGCATTGACTTATACATGTCTAGACTACTGTCGTCGACAGGGCTATGACTTCATCGTCGACTACGAAGCCCACGCCGAGCGCGGCACGCCGTGGTGGAAACATGCCATGGTCGAGCGTCTGATCAAGAAAGGCACATACGACTGGATATGGTGGCTAGACGTGGACACCCTGATCACCAACACCGAGATCAAGCTCACCGACATCATCGAGGAGACGCTCAGCAACGTTACCAACCCCGACGAAATCGACTGGCTCATCACCCACGACTGCAACGGCCTCAACACGGGCTCGTACGTTGTGCGCGGCCATGAGCGCTCCATGAAGATGTTCGACAATGCTGGCATGATTCATGACAGGGAGACAAGGAATGATAAGCACCTGAGCGACCAAGACGCGCTGGGTAGACTGTTCAAAGACGATGAGGCATCGGCAAGCAGAACCGTGCAGGTGCCGCAGTGGAAGCTCAATGCTTTTCCGCAGGAGATTTCTTGCTTCGATGAGGCGAAGAAGAAATGGGAACATGGCTTCTTTTTGGTACACTTTGCCGGTGCATGGGCCCATGTCAAAGGCGACGATCCGACCGGCCAGTTGATGCGGAAGTACCAACACGAGATTATCTGGGGGGACTACAATTCCTTTGGTTGATGATGATGAGCTTTGGTTTGCGTCGACTTAGCGTTACTTCGCCATGATGTCCATTCCAAATCCGCTACTACTTCCTAAGTCGCCTCCATGTTAATGACAATCTCACTATTGGGTCTCCCATCGTCACGCTACAGGCATCTATTGCGTTCCTCCTAGACTAATGCTTGTGCCACGCCGTGACGTTACGGGTGAATAGCCTGAGAAGCAAGCAGTCTTATCCCATGGTTCCATCATCCGCTAAATCCCATCTTCTTCATGTCAACTTAGTCGGTTTAGGAAATGGCATCCATGAATCCACACAAGAGAGCCGCTATTGGTGCCCACACTGACACCGATGGCTGGCCTGTCTCTATGAAAAGGAGACTCACAGACATACCCCACAAGGATCACTCAAAGCAAGGAACGAACACCGCCCCGTGGCCCCTCAAAAGACTCTAGACTCGTCTCGAATCAGGTGTCCCACCATCTTCAGACCACCTCTCAGAAAGCTACAACTACGAAAGCTACGAAGAATTGAATGACGAATCAACCTCGCCCCAGATGTTAATATACCGCTATCCCATACGGGAGGTTATTGTTGTGGCGTAGGCCGACGACCATTTTGATGCGATCCCCGACGAAGACGTGGAGAGGGCGATCTTCAAGGAGTTTGCTGCGAATTCTAATGCCAGCGGGGCCGAGGCCCAAAGAAAGTGTGACGAGAGGAATGAGTTGGAGAGCTGGGCGGACGATCGTGATGGGGCTCGCATGGGTGGGATTGGGATTGGTTGGATTCTGGGAGCAGGACGAGTACGAATTGCTTCTTGGAGGTTTGCCAACGGGTACTACGTACTTTTGGGATGAATTGTGATATGTCCAACTACCTTCCTGTGAATCGTACACCTATTGCTGGGTACAAAACTAGTGTGAATGTACCCTACACACCAATACAGATGTTGATCAAGATTCCCTAGGTAGCACGCCTCATGCAAAACGGACCACGGTCCTATCTGAAAGTCTAGAGTGCATGATTCATTGGCCTACCTCCAGTATGGATTGAACCCGAAGCGGGACGTTTGCTTAAAATGAGTTAGGCAAGCAAACCCTTATGACACAGTCGGTGATGCAGCAATATGAGACGACTTCGGGAAGCTGCGCCACCTGTATGTCATTGATCGCGACACGGTGCGCTGAAGTGTTGAAGCGGCAGAAAAGCATGCGCAAGTTGAGAGGGAAGTGGAGTTCCTCATTGTGCCGAAAGTGACTAACACGAGGCGGAGTAGTTCTGGGCGAATGCCTTATAGGGCTATAGCAGATCTCTGCATTGGTTGCGTACGTATGAAATCTCGTATTTATCTCATCTCTGATTGGCAGACTGTCGCTCTAGAACCTAAGGATACGAATTCCGCCAATCATAGCTAGGGAGGCCTTTCCAGCCCCTGTCAAATTGTACAGGGCAAGTTCCGAGGTTGCGTTAAAACGGTGGAACTAGGCTACCCCTTTTGCCCAAGTCAAGTATTTTACCTTGGGCCAACGATGCGACACCAGTGGCGACCAGCGTCCCAGCACTGAGGTCATGATTAGATCGGTTTTGAAGAGTTTCACTAGAAGGTCGTCCTCTCACGATACGAATCGTTGCGGGGAGGAGCAGGAGCACGCTCGTCAGGAATATCACCGCTCCAGCCTCCGCCGCGGGACGAAGTCTGCGCGGCGGTCTCTATTGGCTCAGCCCTGCAGGTTCTCGCCAGCGCCCAGTGTACAGGAGCATCCCAAGGAAGCCGAAAAAACGTGTAAGACCCTAAAGCGCCCTAATTTAGCCCTCGCATGGTAACATCCTAGCCTTGTTCAGACGGGCGGAGTCTGCTCAACCAACCGCCCCCATGCTTCTGCTCATCGCCTCGAGGCTTATGTCCCCCATGCATCCTCATTTCTGAACCCGCATGTGTAATAATCGTACCGTCCCTTTGTACCTCGTCTTCTCCACAGTCGCTTTCACAGCGACCCTTTTTGTCTTCTTAACTGCATCGCTGCGCGCACTCTGTGGCTTTTGAATTTTTTGTTCGCCGCGTCGCTTTCCGAGACATGTTGCCCCCCTCGTGTAATCGTCTGGTCGGACTCGGCATCGCGACATTTCTTGTAATCATTTTGCTCTTTACCGCGCTACACCAAGGACCCTCGATACAAACGATCAAAGAAGCGGCGAAGAACGCAGCTGGCGCCGTTTCCACGCCGCAGCAGCAGCAGCAGTAAGCGTCCCCCGCGTGGAAATGTCGAACGCGGACTGATTGCGACAGCAGTGCGCCCAAACCCACATCCTTCGGCGACCAGATATCACAACTCTACAAGTCCATCAAACACCCCATAGACTCGTACCACTATGTCGATCCCTCGGGAATGGACTTCAAGGTCGCGTCGAACCCCTCTTGGAAGGAGCCGCTGGGTCGCGATGTCCTGATCGTGGACATGGACACACGCTGGCCGGATGGCGACAACGAGATCTTTGGCAAGACGAAGCTCAACTGGGAAAATGTCACCGGTAGCGAAGGCGGCAGCATGCTGACCGCGTCGGTTCTGAACCACTACATGTACTGTACGTTGAGTACCTGCGTTCCCGCCACGTCGCACCCCCTCTGTGCGCGGCGTTGCTCAATCGAGGCTGGACACTGACATACCATTATAGCCCAGATTCATGGCTACGACTACAAATTCTACCGCGCCGAGCCCATGGAAGGGCTGCACAACACGTGGATCAAGCCTTACGTCCTTTCCGAGTTCCTCCAGTCGTACCGCTTCGTCGTTTTCATTGATGCCGACGCGACCATCCAGCACCTCGACATCCCGCTCGAATGGCTGTTCAACAAATGGGGGATTACACACCGAACATCCGTTGCGATGCCCATCGACACCAAGCAAATTCTCAACGGTGATAGGAACGCTAGCTGCGATTCCAAGGGCAAAGTCACGCTGAACACGGGCTTTGTCATTGCACAGAAGCTGCCGCTCACGCTGAAGATGATGAAGGCGTGGAAGGAATGCCCGACGGAGAAGAAATACAAGGGCTGTGGATACTGGAAGGAGAACTGGAGCCACGAACAGCGCGCGTTTTCTGAGTACATCCGCTACGACTTCAACCCTGATGGCGACAACATCATCGTACGTACTTCATGCGCAACGAGTGTAATTGGGCGGTCTGGACTAACATGAGCTGATAGGAAATCCCCTGCGACGACGCAATGGGCTACCCCACCCTCGCGAAGGACCACCCTCACATCATCTCCGACTGCAAAGGCCGCTTCGTGCGCCACCACACCATTGACAAGTCCATGACCAAGGCTTCGACCAGCGACGCCATGCTCAACTCGCTTGCGGATATCATGCAGAAGTCGATGATGAGCAACAAGCTCAAATACTGGGTCAGCGAGGTCGAGCGGCCAAAGGAGTTTTTGGACAAGTTCCAGGAGGCGGACGAGAAGGAGTAGATCAGTCACCAATTTATTCGAGAGGTGAAGCGAAGCACGCATTCTGTTGCATATAGCGGAGTTTTTTGCTGGAGCTACCACACTTGCGGTTCTCCAATGGCATATTAAGGGTTGGGATTTGGAGTACTACGGCGTTTTCGTATGTGACTATAGATGGGATGTACGATCAGGGCTCGATTGAGACCCCGGAGAGAGGATTTTGGATACCTATATTGATGTTGGAAAAATAAGGGTTGGAAAGATGGAGATCAATACCGAAGACAACGTAGTTACACGTCTTCGCATGTTTATACTTCGCCTTGGGCACCTGAGCGACCTGTGATGTCTGTATCACTTGAGTTGGAACTTTTGGTCTGGCACTGGCCCCGAATTCTGATCGCGTGTAGATGGGTACGAAACACGTACGCAATCCTTGGCGTAGGTAGTGGTCCTGGATCCTCTCGCACCATGCTGCCTTTTTGAGCAACGCAGGAAGCAGGGGTAATTAACGCAACTGCTGGGAGCCTGATATGGTGGCTGAGGTGTCGGAGGATTTTCTCTACAGATACCGCCAACGGTATCCGGATAGTGAGGAATAGCGAGACTACATCGTGATGGTTTGGATTTCGCTTTAGAGGCAATGCCAGTCAATCTCTACTATCTACCCAAAACTAATGCACAAAACTCACAACTTCGCCTGATCATCCTCCCCCTCATTAACAAGCACATACCGATACCTCGCCTTCCCATCCTCCATGTCCACCACACTCGGGTTCGCCTCCTTCATAGCCCTCGTCTGAATCCACGGCTTAACCCCCTTCTCCGCCGCAAACTGCAACATCTCTTCTATCTCCTTCGGACTGCCGATTTGGCTGCCTCCAATCTTGCAACCTTTTGCGATGAGCGCGAAGGCAGCGATAGCCGGAAGATCGTCTTCGGGCGCGCCGACTTGTATGAACTGCCCGTTTGTGCGGAGCAGGCGCAGATAGTTGCTGAATGGCATGTCTGGGGAGGAGACTGTGGAGATGATAAGGTCGAGAGTGCGGGAATGTTTCTTTTCCCATTTTTCGTCTTCCGAGGTGGCGATAAAGTCTGTTGCGCCCATGGCGAAGGCATCTTTCTCCTTGTTTCTCCGTCGACTAATTGCAACGACTTTATCGCATCCCAACGCCTTCGCAAAGAGCACGCCGAAATGGCCCAAGCCTCCAAGCCCTACAATGCCGACTCTCTTTCCCGGTCCGGCTCCATTGTTCTTCAATGGTGAAAATACAGTGATACCTCCACACATCATAGGCGCGGCATCCTGACTCTTCACTCGCTCAGGAATCTTGACAGCGAAATGCCCTGGTACACGCACGTAATCGGCGTACCCGCCCATACTCCAGTATCCGCTCTCCTTATACTTCCCATTATACGTGCCTACAAACCCCTTTGGGCAATGCTGTTCCATACCTTCACTGCATTCCTCGCAATCAGCCTGTAGACAGCTGGCAGCCTGTGCGCCGACGCCAACGCGGTCGCCGATGGTGAAGCGGGAAGAGGTGGAGGGGTCGTCGCCGATGCGAGCGACGTGGCCGACGATTTCATGCCCGACGCAGATGGGGTAGTGGGTTGGGCCCCAGCCGGAGCGGAGGGTGTGGATATCGGTACCGCAGATGCCGCAGTGGGTTATTTTGATGTCGATGTCTGTAGAAGCGAAAGGTTTGGGTGTGAAGGAGCCCCATTTGAGGTTTCCTTGGGCGGATTTGGAGTCGTGGCCTAGCCAGCCGTGAAATTGGTCGGGGGAGGACGAAGACATCCCGGCGAAGAGTATAGATCTAGGTTGGTTTGCGGGAGAGGGAGTCGCGCGAGAATCATACAATGTTTGTCTTGCGGGAGAGCTTCAATAGAGCTCAATGAAGTATGCGTATGTGTATACAAAAGTCCAGCAAGGTCAAAAACATCGGTCGACTCGAGCAATGACATCGTTGCCGCCGAGCTTGCGGGCTCAGCCATCAATATCGTCACTGGCAAATGTTATCCGAGGCATCTCTCTTCTTTGTGCCCCGCTAAAACTGGACCTGCATCAGTCCCTCCGTTTATCTCCGACTAAATCCATTGTGCAAATTTGGTGCCCTCAAATGGTCAATCGGCGTTGAGTTTGGCGACCGGAAGGATGTCATGAAAGTGTGGATGAGTTGGATGTATTGGATGTGTTGGATGTTTTGCGTGGGGTTGAGGGTTGGTGGTCTGAGCACATGTTGCGACGTCAAGGTGACATGCTGACGTGAACTAGATCTGCGATGTGAAATACCATGATGGGCACCATAGGCAGTCCTTATTTCTTTTCAATTTCTTCGGTGGAACTCGTTCTTGCGTTTGCACCTAGTAAGGTTCATTCAGGCTCATGCTAGCGTGAAGACGACGGTACCATCGTATCTAAAGTAACAACTCACATTCTCTCTTCTCCATTCCTTTCGTATAAAGAGTGCCTATCTTCACTTTCTCCCAGTCAGGCAACAGCATCGCATTTGCTTTGCTCTCCCGAACCTCTCCTCCAGCCCGTGCATCATTTTCTCCTCGAAAGGTGAAGTGGACGACTTTCGATCCCCGCCCTCCCGAATCTTGATCAACACATTGCGTAATCGTCCCGCATCAGTCATGGGATGATCCAAGCATTAACCTCTCTGATACATCATCTATACTGTCGGGGAACGTAACGTCAAAGCTGACATTACACTCCACGAAGGCCGGTTTCAAAGCCTTCAGTGAAGCCTCCAGCGTTTGCCGAAGATGCATGTCGAAGAGTGTATATGGTGGGCGCGACAAATCTGGGTATGCGAACTCCACGATAACATCTCTCAATCTCGGTTGCTTCAACTGCATGTCCTGAGAAAGGGTTCGCAAATACTCCGTGAACGCAGCAGCCAGCCCTTGTACGATTGAGCACCGAAGATGCAGGATTTGTAATGTTGCCGGTAGTTCGAGACGCGTTTCGAGAGTTTGCACTCTGTCATTCCACGGGCCCGGCCATAAAGACGCCTCCCAATCCAGATGCAGCTCTTCCAAGCACGTCGCCTCTCTCAACACCTCGAAAGCGCGTTCATGAGGACTATGATGAATAGAGGTTTGCCCATCCTGGTAACTCCCGCAGAGGTCCAACAATTTCAGAGAACGCTTGAGGGCGGGTTGGAGCGCAATGATTGTGGCCTGCATGATGAACAACCCGGGAAAATAGCCATGATGCAACAACCGGAACGATTCCAGTGTCGTGCAGGAAGCGCACAAAGCTTCAATCTGATATTCTTGCCCTGCGCCGTTTGACGCACCGTCTATTGATATATGGCGGAGGAATGACCTGGTCGATTCCCAAGTCTTTCTGGACTTCTCACATGAGCCGTTGAGGCCTGCGGCTTGGAGATTCAGCGTTGTGATGCTGGGGAGGCGGAAGAAGCGCCCGACACGGTAGAGGTCCATATGTCCCATGTAAAAATCGATTCTGCGCAAATTGTGAAGGGCGTTCTTGCCCTCGAAAAACAATGATGGAAGGCATACGGGATTGCCCGGAAATCTATCGATTCGCCGGTCCTTTCTGTACGATGCGTCTAGAAACTCCAGGTTGGTGATACTTTGTTCGGGAGAATAAGATTAGCGACTGTTTGAATAGACCAAGAATCAGGTACTATGTCTAAGACTGTGCGACTGACGTTTACAAGACGCATTTTTGGCAGCAGCATTAACGACTTGTACCCGGAGATACGTACAGGTCCAGGTAGGCATTGATTTGCTTATACCTTGTTTCCCATTGTGGATGCTCGTAGGGATCGTGGATCAATCGAAGGGTGCGAACGTGGTGGCTGAGGTCGCTGCGTACAGTGAGAAGGCTGAGGAGAGATGTTGGAGGAGCACGCCAGAGCTGGGTGATCCGCTTGGCGCATTTGGTCAGTCTGTGTTCTTTAGGTTTCCTGATATCGAGGCGGATGCTGCTGTATAGATGGGGTTGGGCGATTCTGTGAAGCTGACGGGAGACGAGACATAAGTTGGTGAGAGCTGTGTAATCTGTGTTTTGTCCCGCGTACGTTACGATGGTTTCGAGTATTTCTTCCGGGAAAGGTACCAGGGCTTGAGGTCGAGTGGATACACTCGTTGTAAGCTCCATGTAGAAGACTCGCTTAGATCAATATTAAGGTGTTATGCTTTGCGAAGGATGTTGTGGGTTGGTCAGTGGTGGCCTTCACGGTCGAAGTTCAGAGCTGTACGGGATGTAGTTTAGCGCATCTTACCAAGCACTTCGCGTGAACCCTGCCAATTAGTTGACAGCCTACCCCTTCTCCTCTTCAGCAACCACGGATAACGACAATACTTGCGGAACGCGCCCGTGTCGAAGAACCGCGTGCGATGGCTATACACTGAAGTTTCGAAACCTGCCCTCAAACTGAAAGACTACTATCGAAAAGATTGCAATGAACGCAACACTCAGATGAGAACCCGATATGAAAGGTAGAGCGAAGTTTTAGTGCTTATTAACATTTGATAAATGATGAATGCTTGTATCGTCTAACGGCGCGGGCGAGCAAATTTTGGACCCAGAACTTCCTTGGTGGTCCGTTGAGTTACTTCTCGCTTTTCCACCGCCTAGATACAACGCACATACTCTTAGTAGCCATATCGAAAACTGTGAATTTTATTGAGGCAGTGGAACAAATGTCAAATTTCTATCTTCGAATGGGTGGAATTCTTCTTGGAACTTATCATGCATGCCGGTTTGCGACCCGAGATCTTCCCTTCGGTCCTAAACCTCTGTTTTTCTGAACACCTTGATCTCATGCTTGTTGTTCGCTAATGGGCCCAGTTTGACCTCGAATGTCTCGAAGGGCTCCTCGTTCAACTGTTCCGTCACTTTGCTCTCAATGGTGTTGTAAGCTTTCCGCGTCTTCTCGCGTATCTTCCCAGCTTCACGCTTCAACCCTCTAGCCCCAGAAGATCGACTGTAGCCCCGCTCGGCCATGAAACTACAGACCTTACCGTCGTCCTGTATTGAGAGAATGCTGTGGCCCATGTGGCGCTTCTTTTCAGGACGTAGGTCTATCCTTTTGCGAAGGTTGGCTGCAAACTTGAGTACGAACTTGTGAGCAACTACGGCTTGTTCTCCTGGAGAAAATGGAAAGAAGGGAATGATCTCGTCAATACGAGATTCCAGTTCATCCTACGAATAGTCAGATTATCAACTCTATATATCGCTTCGTGAACCTACGCTAAAGCGTCCTTTGAACAAGTCTTTAAGTTCTTCCGTCAAAGGTGTCAGATCTGCGGTGACCTTATCTTCATCGGTCTTCTCTTTCAGCTCCCGCTCATAGAATTTGGCAATGGCTTCGTCTCCCATGTTGCTGGCAAGTAACCATATTGTACGACGGCAGTCGACGGGTCGATTGGTGCGTCGGTCTTCGTAAGTTCCTGTAAACATATTAGCGAGGAATCGACATAAAATCACCAGCTCATAATTACCCTCAGAGAAGATCGTGAGAAGAGAGGCGCTGACATCTTTTGACGTTTTATCAAACTCGTCAAGGAATGCCACGGACGTGAGTCCATCGTTCTCGGAAAGATGGTTGTTGAGACTTGTACCCTCCCTGGATCGTTCATAACCTGCCGTGGAACCTAGCAGTGCCATTTCACTTCTCATCTGAGAGCAAGGAACAACCACATGCTTCAAGTTGAGTAAGCCCCCGAGCTGTTCGGCAAGCTCAGTCTTACCGTGTCCTGGTGGGCCCGCGAAAACCATCACCAAAGGTTCTGGGTCGTCTACATTGGCTGCAATTCGGTCGAGAATCTTCCCTTTGATGGTTTTAATGGCGGGAGCTTGTCCGACCACCCGGTATTGCATCTTGAATAAGCACGATATGCTCTGTAACTCCCCTAATTGCTCCTCACGTAGAGAACTCTGTGGAGCCTGGCTGGCGCGATGCAGATAGTAACGCTGACTTAGATTCAGACCACGTGCAAGATACACGCGAACCTTCGCACTATACCATGGTCGATCCTTGTCAGAGAGTTCCTTTGCATCTGGTGCTTGCTCTTGGGGTTTGTCCAGATATCGGACCTACATGTCCTTGGGAATGGTTCGTGGATCAACGCCAGCTTCTAGCAGCAACTTGACAATCTGTGTCATATCTTGCAAATCGTGAAGATAGCCGTGGATGATAGCAAATGCAAGAGGCGGCATGAAATGTGTATCATCCCCATTCGCGCACATGCCGTATCGGAGAAGGATGGCGACGGCTTCGGGAGAATTGCTGGCAATGGCGTAGTACAGGACTGGTGTTGCAATATGCATCATGTTCTTGAACTCATCTTCATTATCCCGGTATCTTTGCAGGTAAGACTTTAGCGCGTTGAGACTACAGCCCTCCGTAATAGCCGTGCAGAGCAGCACGGGATTCAGTTGATGCTCATACTCGGCTTGTCGGAGCTCATCGTCGATTGGGATATCGTGAGACACTCTCTTCTCTTGGTGAAGATAGAACTGATTCTTTGGGGTGATATTGAAGTTGACGATCTTCTTGTGGTACGCAGCGCTGGTGTTCATCTTCGTAGGCGGAGGCATCCGGGAATGATGAAGCTCTGAATGACTGGACTAGAAACGGAGGTACTTAAGTAAAGACTACAATGAATGAAATTGGTCACAAACCCAAACCCAAGCAGACATGTCTTAAGCGTCGGTATGGATATTACCAGAAGAGGCTTCTGGTCACCAGACTTCGTGTGTCGGTTTGGATGTAATCAAACACGCTGTTGGCCGATCGAAAGTATAATGTAGACGCCAAGAGAAAAATACCAAACATCATAGATGGTATAAGCACATCATGCGCGATTGCCATCTATGTGGCGTCGGGCGATACACACAAGACAAAAGAACTATTGCGTACGTCGGATAGGAGGCCGGTTGAGCCAGTGCATTCCATAGGCTTTGCGATGAGCATCTCATAAAGTTGTAATAGCATCTTGGGATACTAGACCTAAATTGGGGATCTCGGCGGCCCGTCTCCACTTCCACATAATAGCCGCGCCGATACTGCTAGTAAACCAAAATGTTTGCCTGGGCTTGGAGGAATGCTAAAAAGTTTGAAGCTGGACAAATCGCAACGGAAGTCGAAAGGCCAGGGAGTAAATGCGGTGGTGGATAGCCGAGAGCGTAGTCAGCATACTCCCGTAACTTCTCTTCGTCGGGGCGCTCATGTCTTCCCACCTACGCAATCACCCAGCCCGTTCGCCTCTGATTGCATCACATATGCTGACCAACAAGTAGGCTTCAACACCACAGCAAGGTGCTGGTCTTCGCGAAGAATTCTGCGCACGACAGGAAGAGAGAAAACGATTTTTGATTGGTCTATGACGGCGAATACACTCTTTTACACAGACGTGCAGCCACAAATGCGACAATCAACTCCCAAAGATGCAGACAAAACTTCAGACCCTCAAACACCCAACAATTCAATCATGAATCACCCAAGAAACTTGTGATCGATGGCCAATGAAAACCGAATCGCTACTGAGAGGGAGGTCGAAGGAGAGTCGTCTTTCCTCTTCGTCAGCCAACCACACAGGTGCAGGATCATATGCATCGTTGTCCGAGGTGTCACATAACTCACCATAAGAGTCTCCTCAGTTGACGGGAGTGCCACATTCAGGGCAGCATTTGCCCGGGATGACCCAGACAGTTTGGCCCCTCTCAAGGCAGGCTGGACAGCGGCGTCCGGGAACCTTCAAGCATCAGTTTTTGACCTTGATAGTTCTCAGGGTGTCCTTACTGGCATGTAGTTGATGCCTTCGATCTCATACATGGAGAGGACGGCGATGCGGTCGATGGGGAATTGGTAGCACATGTTGCGAGTGGTACGGAAGGCTCGAAGGAGGATGTAAAATTGAGACAGATGTTTGTGTGATTTATTGAACGGGAAGAGTGAGACTTGACGATAGTTTCAGACCGCAGATACTCTTCCAACATGAGGGACGATGCTCCTTTTGTACCAAAGGCCGCCCCTGTCGCCATCTCGGCACAAGGTCGACTCTTCCGATTTATGGACCCGGATCCTGGCTCGGAAGCATCGTCGTGCAGCATCGACACCGGCCCGAACAATCAATCTATGTTCAGCTACCACAAATGTGGTTGCGAGCGGCTTGTACCCGTCGAAGCGGAGCAACAGTCCAGTACATGTCACCGCAACGCTCTACTGAATCCGGTTAGTGGTCGATCCGAAATCTCGGTCATCGTCTCTTCGACATAAGCTCCAAATTGGACCGAGCAAGCCTACGCTTTCATGGAGCACACTCACCAAGAAAGGGCTTTTAGGTTGTGAGACCCTGTGTAGCTGTATACCCCTGGTCGAAAACTCGCTCGTCGTTTGCGTTCAATAAGAGCGAGATGCCATATGTGCTACGAATTCGCATGCTTACCGCACGTACTGGTAAGTGCAGTTCGCTCCGAATCTACAGTACACTCACCTTGCGAGAAGCAAAAGAAGTGCCGAAGCCCACGTGGGTTGATGATTACTCGAATTCACCGATTACCTGCGACTGCTCACGTCTTCTTCGCTCCACAACGCCAAGCAAGCCACCATACCCTAGTGCAATCACTCATGCAACAGCTTGTAGTGGATCGGCTTGACCGGCAATCAAATTCTCCCAATCATAACCTATTGCAACTTATTAACAAGTGCTTTTTTCAAGTGATCCATCTATTGCCTAACTTGCGCGCAGATGTGAAAACGCCACCAGATTCACACCAGACCACCATCCTCTTCCTAAAACTTTATACGAGGCAGAATGCCGTATGTCGTGCAGCAACTCATGGCAACGCCACAGATCATAAAGCGATTCCGTACACCCAGCCAAGACATCGCACAAACGACTCGAGATCGCAATCGCCTGGACCCACAACACTCCGTGCATACAGCCTGTCTCTCTTTTCCCAATACAGCCGGTAACTAATGCAGCAATAGTCAGATCGTGGCTTGGCCAGCACTGAGAACCACACCGTTTCCAAGATGAAAACGGCTAGACCACTTCAACATGCATGAGACGGAAACAATCTCTTCGATGATATCTCGGCCCAGCGTGGCGCTTCGCCATTTCCAATGCCCGTGCAAGCTCCACCAAAGCTGACCGCACCCGTATTCGAAGTGTTTACGACGTGTTGTCGACCAGCCACCAACATGCAGTTCGCTTCCGAAATCACTGTTCTGGCATAACGAGGTATGGTGGACTGGGGGGCACTTTCTCGGATATTGGCCATAGATCTTATTCAGGATTGCCGCTAGGCACGGACATGTGACGATTATGTCGTCCAACTCCAACTGACGTTTTTCGCGAGTGTTCTTGCGTTCTCAACCGCCGATCCGAGGCCATGAACCGGTAAATCTTGCTGCTCGTCCAAGAGGACTCAAGTGGTCCGTTCCCACTTTAAGATTTCCAGTCACTACAGGTGGGCATAACGCGATTCATGCTTTGCTCAGACCGATCATCTTGAACGAGACATGCCGATGCCTGTACGTTGCACGCACAAGGAAAAATTTCACGTAGTGATACAATACCTAACGGCTTGCTGTTCAATCATCTTGGGTTCCACGAATGCGGTGCAAGCCGTCAACCCAGACCCGTACGTATAAGACTACGTTACAAACCGTTGAGCTCCTATTCGTCGACCACAGGCATCTGAAAGCG
>Ga0247803_1001030_pt1 | contig 14753 bp, 13 predicted proteins | sample UWRJL014104B1_FD_180928 | JGI IMG/M metagenome (GOLD analysis project Ga0247803, IMG submission 180928) | Plant litter microbial communities from Arlington Agricultural Research Station in Wisconsin, United States - UWRJ-L014-104B-1 | ecosystem: Environmental > Terrestrial > Plant litter >...
AGAGTGTATATGAGTTATTTTTTTGGCGTGCGATGCATCTTCCCGACAATCCCGTTACCTTCTCATGCGGAAAAACTATCTCGGGTGCGGCTTCACAGACAAGATCAATTTGTGCATCATTGAACATGCCAATGATAAGCTTTAACCTGTATAGCAGCGTGCGGCTATCGGTGTCGGTAACGTCGCTTGTAATAATATCATACATTTGCTGCTCTAGTACTTCATCATAACTTCCCGCAACCAACGCGTCTGCGTTTATATTTTTGAGTACCCAACTGTATTTTTGAAAGTACCTGCATAGTGCATTGACTATCATCGGTTGCCCCTCACTTAAGCTTGAAATAATACTAGAAAACACACCAACATGCTCATCATTACAACCAAAATGAGTTGCAAGGGCGATTATTTCATCCTCTTTAAACAGATTTAATTTACAATCAGCTATGCCATTCAAATCCGGCAAAAAGCCCAATCTGGGAATAACTTCATCGTTACTCGCTGTGAGTAGCTTCACTCCGGATGACTTCAAGAAGACCTGAAGGCTTCTAAAAAATTGCTGGCTAACGCGGGAGGATTGAATTCGGGGTAGATCGTCTAAAACAATGAGAGCGTCTTCTGGAAACTTTCCTGTAAAGTCTGTGCAGACGGTAGTTTGGGTATAGTTCAAACCGAAGTGTGCGCAAAATTCTCGTAGAACGATACCTGGGGTGTCCTCTGAGGCAATGTCCCTGAGGTCTATCCAAAACTGATTTTTGTAATGTTGAAGGATGGTGGCAGCCATCTCGGTTTTGCCACTACCAACGATTCCGAAAAGGTTGACCCAGTTATTTGCTTGCAATGCCGTCAGGATCTGCTCTTGTACTTGTCGCGTAATATGGTGAGAACCTACAATATGGTAGGGGATGAGGCCTTGAAGGCTGTTTTGCTGAAGAATGACAAACGCTGAATCGAACCTATTGCGGAACTGATCCACCTGTGTTCGAACCTGGGCGTTACTTATATCCTGGGCTGCCGACGCCCTCACAGGTTCGTTTAGTTTTGCCTGATTAGCAGCGGACTTTTTTTTTGAGCGAGTACGATTTTGTAAACCAGCTGAAAGGTAAATGCCGCCGCAGTTCGAGAAGCTAGTTTTTTTGTATCTGCGGGGCGACGATCCTGCCCCGCCGCCTTGTGCAAAACGACTGCCGCCTCAGCGCCATCAGAGATCCCTTGTTCCAGAATATCTGAAATTCCGCGAATTACACCATAAATACGAATTGCCTCCTCTTGTCTAGACATGGCGTTGACAAATCCGTAGCCTTCCATCTCAACAGCTTGCGTATCATTGTAGTGTTCAGCCAAGATTGCGCCCTGATGCGACTGCACATCTTCTATTAGTTTGGCACCGGATGCAATGATTCCACAATCTCCCTTTAATTGCGAAATATTCTCAGTTCCCTTGAACAAAGGCTTCCACTCATTACCCCGGCCGATTGATTTTGCATATTCGATGACTCTGTTAGACGAGCTTTTTGCATCAGGTCTGGCTTTAAAACTTCCCTTTAGGTCCTTGCCGCCTTCATAGAAGTAAATTTTCTCCCCAACGATCACATCGCCCACTGAGAAATCGCCTGGTTTTCTGGATCCAGCAATACCCACGAAAAATATCATGAGAGGCGAAAACGCCCGTATGGCTCTCTCGACTTCTTGCGCCGCCTTATCATTTCCTTGTCCACACTCACGGATCACCACCCTTGCTACTGGCTGGCCATCCACTTTAAATATACCCTGCTCATAAATTGAGCCATTTTCTTCAATTTCGTCAATCTCTTCAAGCTGCTCTCTTACAGCATTATATTCTTCCCTAAGAGCAGTCAGGATTACTACTTTGGAAGATTCAAGGTCTATTGCTTCCATTAATGTATAAAACAACGATAGATAAGGGAGTTAAAAAAATAAAGATAGGTCTTTTCTCGGTAGAAAAGACAAATTCGAGGTGCCGACTAATCTGCTTATTACAACACAGCACTACTGTTTTTCAAAGCGAATATGGAGAGTCGTAGTGTCAGAACAACGGAAACTGCCCCTAGTGGTGGCAGGTTATCAAAATGCGAGTAACAATATTTACGTTTTCTGTCCATGCGTGGCTTCTTGCCTCCCACGCTAAAATCAATATGGTAGTCGAGCGGCTCAAAGGGTAGTATTAAATCAAAAACCGCATTCATATCATCTTCTAAAAAATTCTCAGACAGCCTCAGAACTCCTCGAGTTCCGGGGTCAAAATAATCATAAATAGTAAAACCTTGACCGTATCAATCTTTAAATATGTGAATATGAATACAACACATTATTTTTGCATATCGCTAGTTTGATAGGGTTTATAAGTTGCGAAAAGGCAGGCCGCATCAGTAAACCCTTCTCAATTACGGCGTGATGCTGTTGGGATCGTCTAATCCAACACATAAGAATTCATGGTTGGAAAGGACATTAGCACAAATTATATTTTGTCATTAGTTGAGCCAATTTTAGCGTACGAAAAGGCAGACTGTACTAGAAGTTCTTACTAAAGACAAGAATTAACGGGCACTATTCCCTTTCAAATCTCAAGCCAGGAAAAGTGTTGGATTTTCGGGTCATAACCAGGTAAGTACTGCGTTAATCATCCGGTTCTTTTTTCAAAGAACCAGTTATGGGATTGTTGTTCGAAAATTTGGCTGTCTAGTCTAAGTACCATTCTGCTTTTGACTGACATTATTTGTTAAAATTTAGCTAGACAAAAAAAATATATTTATTTCATTAGGGATGCTTGTCGAAAATTTCTTCTGCAAGTTCCAGTAGCTCGGCCAGGTGTTCAAAGAATCTCCCATTCTCGGTAAAATAATCCAGAAAAATCTTTTGATAGCAGGCCTATTATTTTATACGATAAGGCCATCCAAACTACCTGTTGGGCGAGGTCAGGCACTGAACTTATCGAATAAGGTTCACATAGAAAACAACAAACCCGTATGTACGGATTATGCTAGACGGTTGATAGTGGATTCGCACCTTGTCTTACAATTCTCATGAATTGACTTATCTGAAAGCAACAGGTTACATCATTATTTTGTCAGCCTTCAGGACTTGCGGAGTAGACGTGCAGTATTTTAGATAACGAAAAGTAACCTCCTAATGCAACTGAGGGGTTCGCCGTCTGATCACCACTGTAACCCTTTATTAGATAATCTCAGGTTTACCGACCGTCTTAAAAAAATTGATTTGTGATTGTAAAATCAAATAATCTTTCTGGCTGATATATCCTCATTGAATACTAATGGTCTTGGTTTTTGAGCCATTCATTTTATCCAAGGTTAGCCTAGCCGTTTTTTATGTGAGCAACGAACAAAATTTCCCTAGCAAAACACGCAGATAACGTTGTTGATAAAAGATAGAAAAGCGTATTATAATATTGCTTTTCAGAACCCAAATCAGTAAATTTATAACGAAGAACGAATCAAAGTCGATCAAAACACAACAATCTAACCGGTCACCAATTCGGTCACCACCTTGCGTATTTGCCTACAATTAACTGATTATCAATAACTTTCAACGTCAACTTATGATCCCAGCGGGATCACCTGAAAACCAAATTCTTATCGGATTTGGTTTTTTATTTTTTCAAGGCATACAACACACTTTAATAGATGGTCCCTGGACGGTTCGACGCGACTGTCGGCCGTGTGTTTTCCTGGAATTTTTGTTTTAATGGGAAGTTACACTCGATTCCAATACACTACTTACTTGATTTTAACGACCACTTTCCCTTTTGCCCGGCCGCTCTCCACATACTCCAATGCCTTATCAGCCTGCCAGAAATCAAATACGTGATCTACAACAGGTTTGATAACGCCAGATTCGATTAGTTTTGTGAGCTCATGCAACTGGCTCCCGCTGGCCGTCATAAAAAGAAAAGAATACTTCACGCCCAGTTTTTCTGCTTTTTTCCGGACACCAGAGCTGATCATCGACATGATAATTTTTAAATACCAGGCAGCGCCTGTGGCTTTGGCAAAATCGGGTGTTGGCGGGCCTGAAATCGAGATTAATTTACCTCCCGGTTTGAGCACATTCAGTGATTTTGTCAATGTTTCTGAATCCTGGCTGTTTAATACCAGATCATAGTCTTTCAGAACGGTTTCGAAATCCTGTTTTTTGTAATCGATCAGGACATCTGCGCCCAGATTCCTTAGCATGTCAAAGCTCTGTTCACTGGCTGTTGTGGCGACAGTTGCTCCCAGATATTTAGCCAGCTGAATGGCAATCGTACCCACTCCACCGGACCCGGCCTGTATAAAGACTTTCTGACCTTCCCGTACATGGCCGATTTCAACCAGAGCCTGCCAGGCGGTTAAAGCCACCAGCGGGATGGAGGCGGCCTGCACCATCGTTAGGTTTTTGGGCTTCAGCGCCACGTCGTTTTCATTGATGGCGATGTACTCGGCAAATGTCCCAATGTGAAAATCTGCCGGACGCGCATAAACCTGATCGCCCACACTGAAATGTTTCACATTCTTTCCGACTTGCGTGATGATTCCTGCGGCATCGTGTCCCATTATCAACGGGAATTTGTAGGGCAGTAGCAACTTAAATTCCCCGGACTTCACCTTAGAATCAAGCAGGTTTAAGCCGCTGGCGTGTACCTCTACCAGGACTTCGTCGTCTTTGACGGATGGCTTGAGGACTTCAGCAAGTATAAGTCTTCCTTTTTTATCGTATTTTTTTATTATAAACGCTTTCATTTTTTCAGGTATTTTTGATAGGGTGAAGGCTCTTTGAATCACTGGATCCAGTTCCACCTCATGAATTTAGTGATATTTCTAATGATGAAATTTTCAAAAGCTGTAAATAAAAAAACTGTATTATATCTGATAAACAGCTAGTTGAATATTACATTTCTCCGGATTCCGGTTAGCGCCAATCACTTTGTGGTCACTTTCATGTACCCCGCTGGCGGTCAGAAGTTCAAAATCTGATGATGCACCGGTTATTAAAATATTCTGTTTCGCATCGTTTGCCTTAGTATATTTTCAATTCTTTAAAAGCTGATGGCTTTTCTTTGGATTGAGTATGCCAAAACCAATTTTCGGGAACCACCTGTTGATCAGATTAAATGGCTTTGCATCGCCCACACGTATCGTTTGATGCTCTTTTCGCAGACCTCCGATAAGACCTTTCACCATTGCTTCGACAGATATCTTTTTGTCGCTTCGGTCTGTGGTCATTTCTGTGGCGACAAGCGGCGGGATCAGCTCAAAGACTTTGACGCTGCTCCCAATGATCTTTAAGTGTTCGCGGAGCGATATTGTGTAAAAGGCCAGTGCAGTTTTGGACGACGAATAAGTAGCCTCAATTAATGAAGGGGCTTCGCTCAGTATCGAGGTGGTATTGATAATCGCGGCTTCTTTTTTCGATTGCAGCATACCCATGAAGAGATTATTCAGCCTTATCACACCCAGATAATTGACCTCCATTTCGTAGGCAGCACCCTGGGCATGTTTGTCATTTGGGATACCCAGATTTGACGGCGGCACAAGTACAGCCGCATTGTTATAAAGGATGTCGATGCCACCAAGCCCTTTAACCTCTTCAAATAGAAGTCCGGCATCTTCGGCACTGCCCACATCGCTTTTGATGCCAATTAACTGTGGATACAATTTTTTAGCGGCATCCAGTTTCTGCTGGTTTCTGCCTGTGATAATCACTCTGGCTCCAAGGTCTAAAAATTGCTTTGCCGCTTCCAGACCTATTCCTGATGCACCGCCTGTGATCAGGATCGTTTTGTTGTTCAAATTCATAATACAAGAATTCAGAGATGTTTAGGTTCGGACTGGTAACTCACGACTGTCATTTAATTGCATTCCCTTCTGTTGCCAGACCATAACTATATTTTTTTTTCGTGTGCATTGCACCTTTAACTTAAAATATACTAAAAAGTATATTTTAAGTTAAAAAAATCAGGTTACGTACTGTTCCAGCTCGGCTTTAAGACTTTTGATCAGTGACTGCATTGGCTTGACAGTATCCATCGTTCTGCACATAACGATACCACCTTCTATGGATGCCATCAATTTAAAAGCAAATACCGGAGCATCAAGACTTGCAGAGAATTCTCCGTTACTGATCCCTTCTGTAAGTACATTAATAAGATCCTGCTGGCCGGCACGGAAGACGCCTGCTATCTTCTTTTTGATAAGCGGGTAATGATCATCTGCCTCCACGGCAGTGTTAAAAATTGGACAACCACCTGATATATAAGTATCAATTGGATCCTTGTAAAAATCCAGAAAAGCGAAAATTTTCCCTTTTGACGTCTTCTTTTCTGCTACTGTCAGGTGGATTTGGTCAGATATTTTCTTCAAAAGCAGATCAATCACCTGTGCAGAAAGATCCTCCTTGTTTTCAAAGTGCCCGTAAAGACATCCTTTTGTTAATCGGGTAGCCGCAAGCACATCGTCTATATTTACACCAGAAATCCCCTTCTCGTTGTAAAGGGGAGCAGCTGTTTCCAATATGAATTGTTTTGTTTTTTCAGCTTTGGTAAGCATGAGTCTTTTTGGTTAAATATCTTGCAACAAATATACTAAAAAGTATATTTTAAAAACAAAAAATTTTCGCCTTATTTCATGATACCAATAGAATTGCAGGCTCAAAAGTGTCGGCATTTTTATAGATCGCCAGATTTCCGTTGTCAACCACAAACTGCCGTCCTGCTTCTATACCGTTACTTTCTCATTACTTTTGGCATATGAAAGTATTTCGCAACCTGGCCGACTACAACGCCATGGAACGCCAGCTTTTATACCGCCGCAACCTATGGCTGGCTCAACCGGTAAAGGTTTACGACAAAACGGAGAACTTGAACTAGATCTGGGCGAACATATATGATAGCGAGCTGTAAAAATGAACCGGCTGATGTGATAAGGCATCGGGATATTTCGAAACGGTATTTTACAATGTTAGCAGTATATATTTGTTTTAAATTATGATTTTACCAGATGAATTATCCGCACGATGATCCTACATTTCCGCGAACAGTTCCCTCAACTAAATAAGTATTGGGAGAAGTATTTGCCACATCAGCAACGCCTGGAAATCCCAGCCAAAAGTATTTTGCTGAAAGAAGGCCAGGTGTCCCAAAATTACATTTCCATTGAGCAAGGCTGCGTAAGGGCATTTTTCGATAAAGATGGGGATGACAAAACGGTGCAATTTTTCTTTGAAAATGCCGGCTTTTCATTATTTGACAGTTTTGTCAATGAAGTTCCAAGCCAGTTTACGATAGAAACGATCGAACCATCAGTCATTTATCTCCTATCCAGAATTCATGTGCTCCGGCTCCTTGACGACCTGAGCAATGAACCCGGCTTCATGCAGATTTTGTTGCAGATATCGGCCGAACGTCATAAGCGTTACAATAATGAATTGGTCTCTTTCATTCGTGACAGTCCAGAACAGCGCTATCTGCGTCTATTAAAAGAAAGGCCACATATTATCCGGCGTGTTCCGCAGCATTACATAGCCTCTTATTTAGGTGTAAGCACCGTGCATCTGAGTCGGATCAAAGGAAAAGTTGCCAGAGGCGCTGACCATTTCTGATTTAATAACATATGTTATCGATGCGAGCCCGCCGCAAAAGCTAGTTTTGTCAGAAACAAAAACAGCTACAAAATGAAAGGAGCAATCATATATGCCGGCAGCGAACTGCCAAAATATCAGGAGATTCCTGAACCTGTCGTGCAAAATGACGATGAGATATTAGTAAGTGTAAAGGCTGTCGCCATCAAACAGCTCGATAAGAGCATTGCGTCCGGTCAGCATTACAGCAGTGAAGCCGCTTCCGATACAGGCCGTATACCCGGAGGTGACGGCGTTTGCGTGTTGCCTGACGGAACCCGGGTTTATGGCATGGGCATTCACGGAATGATGGCTGAAAAGGCGATTATTTACAAGGACCGTCTCGTGAAGTTACCGCCAGCCCTGGACGACGCAACCGCCGCTGCCTTGCCTAACGCAGTGATCGGAGCAGCAATGGGCTTGAAATTTAAAGCAAACATTAAGCCTGGCGATGTAGTACTGATAAACGGAGCGACAGGAGTTACCGGACGGGTCGCCGTACAGTTGGCCACACATTATGGTGCTAAAAAAGTGATTGCAACGGGCCGAAATCAGCGATCACTTGCTGAACTGCAATCATTGGGTGCAGACCAGACCATTGCTATTTCGGGGGATTACGCCCAGTTTGTTACACAATTACAGGACTGCCATCGGGCAACGCCCATAAATATTGTCATTGATTACCTATGGGGACCTACCGCTGAGCTGATCTTGTCTGTATTAAAAGGTAAACATCTGTTTACAAATCCAGTGAGCTACGTCTCAGTAGGCAGCATGGCTGGGGATTTGATACAATTATCATCTGCGGTATTGCGGAGCGTAGATTTACAGTTAACCGGCTCAGGAATAGGATCATGGCCCAGAGAACACACAAGACGTATTTTTACCGAGTTGTTGCCGGAAGCACTGCAACTGGCCGCAGACGGGAAATTGAAACTGGAAACAGTTACCGGAAACCTGGACGACATTGCCCATCTTTGGAAACAGGAGACTCCAGACGGAAAGCGCCTTGTTATACTGCTAAATAAATAATATCAAAGGACATCAGTAATTTGGGGTTTTATCTGCTTATTAGAGCAATATGTAACCTTCCTTTTATATGTTAACGTAACTGAAAATTTTGAATAGGCTCCTTTGTGCAGATTCTGCCCGGAAATTCTGCATCATCAGTTTTCAATTTTCTCCTAGTACGGGCAAGTATTGGAAGGCATGCGATTATCGTAGTGCTCGCTATGGGACTTCGTTAGTCTAGCTGGAAGAGTGAGCCACTATAACACATTATCTTTTTGATTTACACCAATAAATATAAAAAAAGTACGACATTACTTTCGCATATCATAAAGTTAGCGGTCAGGCTTGGGTGACAGTGCGAACTTTGACTGAAGACCACCTAATATACAGACAGCACAAAAATAAATGGATAACGAAACTGAAATATCACTTATTAACTGGCGTGGCGGACCGACGAAAGCTGAACGACTTTGTGCTGCTCTACTTTCTATTGAGGGTTATCATTCAATTGACCCACAGTGCCCACTTGGTGGACCTGACGGACTTAAAGATATTGTTTGCGCAAAAGATAGCTGGAAATACATCGGAGCTTCTTATTTTCCAACGACTGGACAACAGTTTAAAAGCATCAAAGAGAAATTTGAACACGACTTGGAAGGAGTTTCCGCCAATCATGCGAACGGCCTGGTATTCTTTACTAACCAAAAAAGTTACATCCGAAGAGTGAAACAATAACTGAAAAATGAATTAGTGTTAATTATGAAAACAAATTGCTTAAAATTTACTTTATTTTTACTGATTTTGTCTTCTTGCCACAACAATTTAACGACGCTACCTTCAGGCAAAAAAATAGATCATAGACTTGTCGGGGTTTGGGTAGGTTCCGAAAAAGACAAGCAAACAGAAGGAGTTCAAAAAACATGGGAGATGACCAGAAATGATGATGGAACATTCGTGCTTGATTTTATCTTTATTGAAAGTGGCGAATCAACTGAATATCATGAAACTGGAAATTGGTGGATAGAAAATGGTAGATTTCATGAATTTCATGATAAATCTGGTGAAATAGATATTTATAAATATGAAGTATTAGACAATAGCCGTATAAAATTTAATTCAAAGCAAATTAGTGTAGAGATGAATACGGACGACTATGAATTTATTGATACCAGAAAATGATAGAACTTACAGCAATTTCCTCAAAACCAACATCGGCTATACCAAGCATCCGGAAATCTCTGCCGGAGAGCTGACGGGGGCAATCAAGCTGCCCTCTCAGATCATAACAAAATATAGGCATAGTCCTGCTGACGACCGATAGTTTTTCCTTTTTCAACGACAGTTTGATCTCATTCGATGAATAACGACTGGCAAGGGAAACCGGAAAATGTAGGTTTACATCATCAAAAATGTAAATCTTAACATCATGGAAATTCTGCAAACTTCTGAAAATGCTTTGTCTCATTCCTCTGTGACCGCTGTCATTAACGCCCCTATCGAGAAAGTCAACATTGCAGACTGGCTCTTAAACCTGCCGGATGCTGAATATCAGCGTTGCTCAACACAGCATATTGGCGCAGGCATATCCAGCACCTACGATGGGCAACCGGTTTCAATCAATGTTGAGACGATCGGTGATGCATTAATGGTACAGCACTATGTTGCCACCATTCATCGTCCGGACTACTGCCGTATGTTATCCATTTCAGATTCCATTACTAAAAATGGCCGCACCAAGGTACAGGTTTTGTGGGAGCTGAAAGTGACCAGGATTGATGATAAAACTTGTCTTTATACCAACGAGATTCACGCGACTGCAACCCCGGAAATGTTTGAGTATCTGAAAGAACATGGAGTCAATCTTGAAGGGGCAGCCGCTGCAAGACAAGCCGCATCCGACGCACACAACCACGAAGAAACCCCGAACTTTGCTAAAAGCATTGAAAACAAAGCGTTAACCGGGAAATACAATCAACCGTTCTGACGTGTACTTATCAAAGATAAGTGTGCCTTGCTAACGCCGTCATTTCATAAAAAAAGGATTTTTCTTATAACAGGAAAATCCTTTTTGAGTTTTACATTCCCAACCGTGACCTTTGTCTCAGCACCATTCAGAAACCACTGTCTTTACACCTGAAACGCTCAGGGTAGTAAATGGAGAAATTTCATGCAGCACCAGAACCTTTGCGTTTGCTGCATGAGCGTGCAACCAGGCCGCTCACAAAAGCATCATGTAAGAAAACTGTATCCATGTCACAAAAATCCACTTCCTCGTTAAGTAAAAAAATCTTACAAATTATGCTTGCCGTACTGGCTACGTTCATCGGACTGTATCCGCTGTTCTATTTTTTCCAGAGCAACTTTGGACTGTTGGGCAATAAAAACAGTGCGTTATTAGCAAGTGAGGTATGGAGCTCGGCTTTCTACATGCACATTACTGCCGGCGGGCTGGCCTTGCTCTTCGGCTGGGTTCAGTTTAGTCAAAAAATCAGAATATCTGCTCCTGCCATCCACCGGAATCTTGGAAAACTGTATCTGTTATTTGCCCTTTGCAGTTCGGTTTCTGCGGCGTATCTGGCGATTCATGCAAACGGCGGAATGATTGCTGCAATGGGATTTCTTTGCCTGGCCATTGTCTGGTTTTCCAGCACGTTCATGGGGTACACCAGCATTGTTAAGGGACGGGTTACCCGGCACCAACAATTCATGATTTTCAGCTACGCAGCATGCTTTGCTGCTGTTACACTGCGATTATGGCTACCCTTGCTGGTCGCTATTTACCAGGATTTTATCAAAGCTTATGTTATTGTGGCATGGCTGTGTTGGCTCCCGAATATGTTTGTTGCATATCTGCTAACCCGGAATATCAATAAAACCGAGAACGGGAGTGTTTGAGGCAGTTGCACGGACAACAGGCCAGGGCCGTCAGGAACTTTTCCGGCATTCTTGCCCCTATTCTTGGATTTGACCTAAAAACAGCTCAATTTTAAGCTTTTTCAGTGACCTGCTGTTGAACTTACTGGTTTACCAAAACGCCCTTAGGTTTATACATGCCTTTTGTATCATTAATTTCTAGCCCAAAAAAATTTAACCTTTCGATTCATGAATAAAAGAGAGTTCCTTAAAAATGCAGCCGCCTTGTCTTCCCTTGCCATGATCCCTGCTGAATCATGGGCTTTTTCTGCAGACAAACGGTTGAGAACCGCGCACATCGGCTTGGGCGGGATGGGTCAGGCAGATCTGGCATCCATATCGATACACAGCAATGTGGATGTGGTAGCGCTTTGCGATGTTGATTCAACTGTGTTAGCAACCGTGAGTGCCAAATTCCCAAATGCAAAAACATACAAGGATTACCGTGTCATGCTCAAAGAAATGAGTAAGGATATTGACGCCGTGATTGTGTCAACGCCGGACCATGCCCATGCCCCGGCATCGATGATGGCCATGGAAATGAATAAACCTGTCTATTGTCAAAAGCCACTCACCCACTATGTGAAAGAAGCAAGGGCAATGGACAAAATTGCCAAAGACAAAAAACTGGTAACCCAGATGGGTATTCAGGTGCATTCCTTTTATGACTACAAACTGGCCACTTTGCTGATCCAATCCGGTATCGTTGGAAAAGTACATACCGTAAGAGCCTGGTCGCCCAAAAACTGGGGATATAACGGCCCCGTACCCGAAACCGGCGATCCGGTACCAGCCAACCTGGACTGGAATTTATGGCAGGGAACTTCGCCGGAAAGACCTTATAAAGATGGCTTTTACCACCCTGGCAACTGGCGGAAGCTTGTCGATTATGGCTGTGCTACGTTGGGAGATATGGGTGTACATATTTTTGACACACCTTATAACGCTTTGCAACTGGATGTGCCCAGAACGATCACAACGAATTGCAGAAAACCGAACGGATTTGGATACCCTGAAAAAAACATGGTTACCTATGAATTTCCGGGAACAAAATATACAGCTGATACCCTGAAATGGGTTTGGTATGATGGCGTGGGCGCTGACAAACAACGCGAAGATCTGATGCTTCCCGACGGAGCTGATTTGCACGATCAGGGGGCTATGTTCATTGGAGAAAAAGGGAGATTGTACCTGCCGCATTTCCAGGTATTGCCCAAGCTGATCGTTGACGGCGCCTATAAGGAAATCGATGTTACGCCGTTCAAATTAGGCGGGCCGGTTGGTGATTATAGTTCAGAATCGCACAAGCATTACCACGAGTTTGTGGATGCATGTTTGGGAAAAGGCACATGCAGCGCGCCCTTCTCTTATGCGTCCCGCCTGACGGAAACCATTTTGCTTGGTGTAATTGCGGGTCGCTTCCCCAATAAAACATTACACTGGGATGCAAAAAAGGCGCAGTTCGCAGAAGAAGATGCCAATCAGTACTTGGGTGGCATGTACCGAAAATTCTAGACTGTGGAAGCAGGTCAGGATTTCGGGCTACTCCTTTGACAGTTGGCTGAAAATTCTGCTGGTCTACATATTTGAAAATCTCCTGCGGCCTGAGGCTTGCAGGAGATTTCTGCTTTGGGGTGGTTTGGTTTTTGCCGGTAAATAAATGTTACCCGGCAGCTGGCAGTAATTTGGGATCTTATCTGCTTCTTAGTGTTTAATTTACCAGGCTTACATATGAGAACGTAACTGGGAATTTTTGATATTTTTCTTTTCAAATTGTACCGTGGAAATGCTGGGTTACCCTTTAAATAGTACCAGAAAACTTTATGATTATTATAAAATTTCCATAACTTACCTGGTCATACTTTATGCTAAACGATTGCTGGTCTGACGGAAACTAAACTTGAAATATTAATCTAAACAAATATTAATATTATGAAAAAGCTACAATTCAACGTAAACATCAATGCTCCTGTGAACAAAGTATACGATGTTATGCTGGGCATTAACAATAAATCGGATTATGAGCAATGGACTGCTTTGTTTAACCCGACATCGACCTATGAAGGAACCTGGGACAGGGGAAATAAAATGTTATTTGTTGGAGTAGATGAGAAAGGAGAAAAGGGAGGCATGGTTTCCAGGATAGCTGAAAACATTCCAAACCGATTTGTTTCAATTCAACATTATGGTCTTTTACAGGCTGACAAGGAAATTACAGAAGGACCAGAAGTGGAAAAATGGGCAAATGGATTTGAAAATTATACCTACGAAGAAAACAACGGGATTACCACCGTTACGGTTGAGCTGGACACCACAGAAGATTTTGTGGACTATATGAACGAGTCTTATCCAAAAGCACTCGACAAGTTGAAAGAAATTTGTGAAAAGTAGCAGTTTCAAGAATATCTTAAAATACGACAAATCGTCAGGTCGAAAACGGTTGGGGCAAGCACAATGCAATAAGTAATACCGACAGGATTTAACAACTAAATTACTTCGGGAATTTCGTCCGGGAATAATTGTTACTCTGATTTAGGTATTAAAATATTAAAGCACCTAAAACATTGAGCATATTGAGAGTTGGAATCAGGTAATTTCTTGATTGTAATCAAGCGCCACAAAGAAAAATAAAGGACATCTTTGTGAAAGATATGTTTAAAAGTTAATCCAAAATTAAATCAGTTATGAACTTTAACAAGTTAGTTCCTAATGTCTATTATGTAGATATTAATGACGGATTAAAAATATTTATTGATTGTCTTGAATTCAGTATTGGACACGAAGAATTGAAGTCAAAAAATCCATTTTGTGTGATCGAAAAGGGTGAGTTACAAATGTATCTTTTTGAAAATAAAGAGCTCGCAAAGGAACATAATCCTGAATTTAGACTTGTAACGAACAATATTGATGAAGTATACAAAAAAGTAAGCTCGTCACATCCAGAATTTCTGCATCCAAATCTTAGTAAAGTCACGCTTCGTCCCTGGGGAGCAAAAGAATTCGCACTGAGGGATAACCAGGTATGTATCATTATTCAGCAATGGTAAATTCTCAAAAGAAACGTGGACCGCAAAAAAGAAATACAACAACAAATAGCTGTCTGAAAAACGGGGTACATACATTGGTTTTCAATTTTTAGAGTATATTTTTTGCCATTACCCCCCTTAAAATTACTACATCGTTTCTTATCAAATAGTAAC
>Ga0247803_1001031_pt1 | contig 14750 bp, 10 predicted proteins | sample UWRJL014104B1_FD_180928 | JGI IMG/M metagenome (GOLD analysis project Ga0247803, IMG submission 180928) | Plant litter microbial communities from Arlington Agricultural Research Station in Wisconsin, United States - UWRJ-L014-104B-1 | ecosystem: Environmental > Terrestrial > Plant litter >...
GAGAGTAACTGCCAAAAGCATAACCGGAGCGATCATCAGATACTGCCCCAGCGACCACCGCGAGTTTCGATTTTTATAGATCATCTGGATTCTGGTTTTAAGGATAGATGAATTAAAAAAGTGGTTTGTCAAGGAAGCGGCAGGAACTGATAAAGAATAAGAAACCAGGAACCTGGCGTAATGATCGCGATCTGGCGCGTCTTCGTCTGCAAGAAATTCGTGAATTTCCTGTAAAGAATTTTTATAAAACCATAAAACGGGATTGAACCAGAAAAGTATTTTTAAAAATTCGATAAGCAAAATATCCAGCGAATGCCATTGCTTGATGTGAACCAGTTCGTGTCTGATAATCTCATCCGGATGATTTTCATAATCGAACTTATTAATGACAAGCCACTTTAAAAAGGAAAATGATCCGATGTTTTGTGATGGAAATAATATTAATGTATAATCTCCCAAAAAGAATTTCTCTCCCTGATTTATTATTCTGAATAAATCCCGGAAATTTTTTCCAATTCGGCTTACCATAAATGAAGAACCCAATGCAGGAATAATCCACAAGAACATGGTCCAGTCAAACACTGGCACAGCCAATTTTGGTTCTAAACTAATGGCAGAAAAATTTGTCGCCGTGTTTACCGAATATAAGATCGCAACCGGAGCAGAGTGGTCAGTTTCGGGAAATTGTATAAGAGGTAACAGAAATGAAACAAGCAGTGTGCCGATAAGATAAGTCCTGTTCCAACGGAAGAAGGTGTTTTTGCGAAACAGCAGCCAGTAACAGGCATAAAACAAGATCCAGCAAATATTTACCTTCGCTAAATAGATCAACGTTTCCATAACAATTATTTTTTGGACTTGATGAGAATCACACCATTTTCACCTTTGGAACCATAAATTGAAGTCGCAGAAGAGCCCTTCAAGACACTAATAGATTCGATTTTATCAGGAGTCATTGTGTTGTTATATTCTTCCAGGTCTATTATTTTCCCGTCAAGTACATATAGCGGTCTTTTCGTCGGATCAAGAGAAGGGCTTTTATCTATGGTAATTTTAACACCCGGAGAGGGTGGTGAATCGTTATATTGCGTAGTTCCTGTTTCGGGCAACTTGTAAGAGCCTGGATATTGTCCGGCAATACTACGAGTATTATAATTGATTGCCATGTTTTGGGCACTTGAACTTTCGCTTCCCGCTACTTTACCTATATTTTGCGCTGATTCAAAATCACTGAAATTATACGAACTCTTTTGCTGACTTGCGGGAGTCGAATAATTGTAAAATTTGGAAGATTGCTTTCCAGTCAGCTGAAAAGTTACGGGTAAATTATACTGAACGGCGACAGCTTCACCACCTTGAATTCCAGGTTCCCAGCGAGGCATTTTTGTTACAATCCGCACAGCTTCTTCATCCAGTCCTGCACCAATTCCTTTCAAAATTTTTGGATTACTGACATCTCCGTTTTCACTCACAGTGAAAGAGACAATCACTCTTCCTTCGATCCTCTGCCTGGCAGCCTTTTCCGGATATACAATTGCGGAGGACAGATATTGCATGAGTGCATCCATACCTCCTGGAAATTGAGGCTGCTGTTCAACGACGGTAAACTTTTCAGCCTGATTTGATTTCGGCGACGGCTTGGTTTGATCACCTGTGTTTTCTGATTTTACCGTTACTTCCGAAAGTACATTAGCTCTTTTACGTAAAATAATTTCATTCAACGCATCGCTTCCATTCATATCAATTGTGAAAGATTCATAATTGATATGAGAAACTACCAGCGTACTACCGACTGAAATATTTTCAAGTTTGAATCTCCCATTCCGATCAGTGGATGTGCCTTCGTTAGTACCCTTTACGATGACAGTCGCAGCCTTGATCGCTTTTCCATCTTCATCTTTTACCGTACCTTCGACCGTGATATTCTTGGAAGAAATGAGCTGGTAATCTTTTCGCTCCACCGCATTCAACAATCTTTCTCTCGCCGCGGTCAACATCAGAATAATACCGATAAGTGGAAAAATCAGAAAGTATTTTCCGAGCACCCATTGCGAGTTCCGGTTTTTATAGATCATAATGATTCGACTTTTAAGCATGGAGGTGTTGAAAAAATGATTTGTCAGGGAAGCAATTGGTGCCGACAATGCATACGAGACCAAGAAACTTGCGTACTGATCACGATTTGGCGCTTCTTCGTCTGCCAGAAATTCATGGACTTCCTGCAAAGAATTTTTATAAAACCATAATACTGGATTAAACCAGAAGGCGACTTTTAAAAACTCAACTAAAAGAACGTCGAGCGTGTGCATTTGCCGGATATGTACGGATTCATGTCTGAGTATCGGGTCGAAATGTTTGTCGTAATCTTCGTGATTAATGACGAGCCATTTGAAGAAAGAAAACGATCCGATTTCATTATGTGGCAGTAAAACCAGCGTGTGTTCTTCCAGAGGAATTGACTCACCTGCACGGATTATCCGGAATAAATCACGGAAACCTTCCAATAATTTGATCAACATCAACGAAGCTCCGATGGCCTGTACAGCCCAAATAAATTGTGACCAGTGGAACGCAAACTTTTCAGTCTCCTGACTGGCTATGTATACAGGGATTGTCGACACGACATATACCGCAGTTGGCATGACACGGGCATTATCAGGGAAATGGATCAGTGGTAATAAAAAGGATAGAAGTAGAGAACCAATGAGATAAAACCGGTTCCAGACAAAGAAGGTGTGTTTACGGAACAGTAGCCAATAGCAGGCATAAAACAAGATCCAGTAAATATTTACTTTTCCCAGATAAATCAATGCCTCCATCTCCCTATATCTCTTTGGTTGTGATCGAGATTACACCCTGACGGCCTTCCTCGCCATAAGCTTCAATGGCTTTCTGATCTTTCAGGACATCGACTGAAATGATTCGGGCAGGACTAATTTTCTTCAAAATATCAGGATCTTTTTCAATTTTTCCATTGATGACGTAAAGTGCACCTGGCGCCGTAATTTGTACTTTACTATCTGGCTGGTTACTGATCAGTGATGTTCTTTTGCTTTTAGAATCCGATTCTTCCATTTGAAAATTTATCGGCAAGTTGTATCTTACGTTAACAGGAACTCCGTCTTGTTTTGCTGGTTCCCACTTTGGAAATAAAGAAAGTACCCTGATCGCTTCTGCGTCACAGCCATATCCAATTCCTTTCAACACAACAATGTCCTGAACCTCACCTGTTTCTGTAACAACAAATGATAGAAAAACACGTCCTGTGGCACCTGCGTCAACAGCTGCTTTCGGATACCTTATATTTTGACCAAGAAATTTATACATCTCTTCGATACCGCCCGGAAACATCGGCTGCTGCTCAACTACGGTATAGATTTTCTTCCCTTCCAGATTGACAGGCTTTTTACTTTCGGTCAGTTTTTCCATCGTCTCAGAAAGCTCATTATTTTCTTTTTGCTCACAACCAGCTACAAATAGTGCAACCATACCGATGGTGGCGAATGCGAATACATAGGAGCCAAGCATCCATTTCGAAGTGCGATTTTTATAGATCATCTTAATACGGGTTTTAATTTGAGATGGTTTGAAAAAATGATTTGTAAGCGACGCTACAGGTGCATTTAGTGCATAGGAAACCAAAAATGTAGCATAATTTTCTCTGTTAGGAGCCTCAGCGTCAGCTAAAAACTCGTGAATTTCCTGCAATGATTTTTTGTAAATGATCAGTATCGGATTGAACCAGAAAACGATTTTCATAAATTCGACCAACAAAATGTCCAGGCTGTGACGCTGCTGCATATGAACCATTTCGTGACGAAGAATTGCATCAAAATGATTTTCGTAATCGTTCCGGTTTACGACAATCCATTTAAGAAAAGAGAATGACCCGATGTGATTGGAATTGATCAGCACCAAGGTACAATCGTCGAGTTCAATTTTTTCACCCTGCTTCAAGAAACCGGAAAGCTGACGGATATTTTGGTATAGCTTGAAAATCATGAATGAAGCTCCCGCCAGATATAGAAGTCCGAGGATATTCTTCCATTTGAATAGACCTGGCGGCTCCTCCCTATTTTCTGATATAGTAAATGAGGTAGCATTTACTTCATAAAGAACAGAAATCTTAGGTGCCGCTTCGGGATAAATTAAAAACGGGAGGATTAGTGAGACGATCAGTGAACCGAGGAGGTAAAACCGGCTCCATGTAAAGAATGTGTGTTGACGAAGAAATAACCGGTAACAAGTATAGAAAAGTGTCCAATACAAACTGACTTTTCCAATATAAATCAGGAGTTCCATGGCTAACGGATGTTTGAAGGTTAGGTTACATTTTGTCTGTTAGTTCATTTTAATGTTTCACCGTTTTATGATCATCACTTAATTTAATCAGACAGATTCAGGAGGATTTACGTTGTTCATGAGATTTCATGGCTAAGGAAGCGAATTTACTCGCCTTTATGATCGTTGATCAGCTTCATGATCTCGTCCAGATCTTTTGTCTTTAAATCATTATCCTTCACGAAAAACGAGACAAGATTTGGAAGAGAATTGTCAAAATAATTAGTCATTAATTGCTTCATTTCATGACGCTTATATTCTTCTTCGGTAATTAGAGGATAATATTCATGCGTTTTTCCATAAGCTGTATAACCAACAACTTCCTTTCTTTCCAGGATCCGGATAATTGTTGATACTGTATTGTATGCAGGCTTTGGTTCAGGCATTTCTGTTAATATATCTTTTACGAATGCCTTTTTCAGTTGCCAGAGAATTCGCATGATTTCCTCTTCTGCCCGGGTTAATGTTCGAATTTCCATATAGCTGTAAGAGTTGTATTTATAGGAGTTTAAATGATGATGTTCAAAGGTAATACTAATAAAATAGTTTTACAACTATTTTATTAGTTATTAAGAAAAAAAATAAAATGACAATGATTCGACTCGTCGTTTTATAATCTCTAAATATCGTGGTTAAGCAAATTCTGATCCTTTTCTTTTAGATATCCGCAAACATAAAAAGTAATCCCGTCGAGTATTTCAATTTCCTTATTCCAGTCGAAAACCTGCCATTTGTGAAATTTGGTAGCTATGACGACTTTCTTGGAAGCAGTTAAAAACCAACCTCAGGGCAACCTTTTCGGTAAAAAGGTTTTCCGTCAATTATTTCATGGATCAAAACGTTGGGAATATCCTTCTCAGAAAACGCGGTCAAAAATCGGGAGGGACCTGTCGAAGCTATCATGGTCGTTACTTTTGCTTTATTCAATATAAAAAATTGGAACGATTAGTTTGCTGACATCCTGACTTATACGCGATTTTTGAGTATTATATCATTGTTGTTTCCTAAAATAAATAACAAAAAAAAGCAGCAGAAAAATAGTCTGCTGCTTCTCAAAAAATGGTATATATATATGCTTATTCTACTACGCTCAACTTAACTGTGTTCGTTTTGCGTTGTTTCGAAACAGGCATGCTTAATGTATTGATAAATACATCGCCTTTTTTCAATTCACCTTTCTCGATCAGGAAAAGTTTGATGTCCTCAATCAAGTCATCCGTCGAAACGTCCTGGTCTTTATCGTAATAAAATACCTTTGTTCCCCAGTAAAGAGCCAAAGTATTCATCAAAACTTTGTTTGACGTGAAGATCAAAAGACCTGCTTTGGGACGGTGGTGAGACAAACGGAAGGAAGTATAACCTGAACGCGTGATACCGATAATAGCAGCAGCATTCGTGTCACGAGCTAAACGACAGGCACTCATCACGACGTTGTCATTCAATTTGTCCTGGCCTGGCTTTTCGTTTACAAAGGCGTGGTATTTAAAATATACGTCATTTGTATTTTCTTCCACTTTTTCGATTGTACGGCTCATGCTTTCAACCGCTAACAAAGGATATTTTCCGGAAGCAGTTTCTGCACTTAGCATTACTGCGTCAGCACCATCAAGAACAGAGTTTGCAACGTCGTTAAGTTCCGCACGTGTTGCGCGGGGGCTTTCGATCATACTTTCAAGCATTTGAGTTGCAACGATAACCGGTTTGCCAGCTTTGTTACATTTTTCAACGATCATTTTCTGGATCATCGGAACCTCTTCTGCCGGAAGTTCAACTCCCAAATCACCACGTGCAACCATGATAGCATCAGCTGCTTCGATGATTTCGTCGATGTTCGCAATAGCCTCAGGTTTTTCGATTTTCGCAACCAGACGGGCAAATTTGCCTTTATTGGCGATATATTCTTTTACTTTAATTACTTCTGATGCAGTACGTACGAATGAAAGTGCTACCCATTCCACATTATGTTCAAGACCGAAATCCAGATCTTCATAATCTTTGGTCGTTACAGAAGGCATTGAAACGCGCGTATTTGGAAGGTTAACGCCTTTTTTAGATTTAAGCAAACCTCCGTAAACCACCTGTGTGATTACGTCACTTCCTTCAATTCCTGTTACAAGTACTTCAAGCTTTCCATCATCCATCAAAATACGATCGCCGATTTTAACGTCATTATACATTCCGTCGTATGGCGTGCTGACTTTTTCAGCAGTACCCAGAACTTCTGTATTGGAAAGGATAAGTTTATTTCCAGCCTCGATCAATACACCATCTTTTTCAGCTACGAGTCCGATACGAATTTTTGGGCCTTGTAAATCTTGTAAAATAGCAAGGTTCAATCCGAATTCTTCATTGATTTCACGAATGGTAGTAAGCCTGGCCAGGTGGTCTGCATGTGTACCATGAGAAAAATTTAGACGAAATACATTTACTCCGGCTGTTGCCAACGAATGAAGCATTTCTTTTGTTTCTGATGTTGGGCCTACGGTAGCAACAATTTTGGTTTTCTTGGAAGACATAGAGTTAATTGCAGTATTATATGAATTTACTAAACACAATCCACATCAATGATGATCTGGACGCCTTTTATGGTTTTATCGGTTAGAATATCGATGACCTTTTCTTGTATAAACGACTTTGCCGCCTTAAAATTAATCTTTTCTCGTTCAAGTTTAATGAGAATGTCGAACAAAAACTGATTTCTTACTCTTTCAACCAACGGAGGCTCTGGTCCAAGCACTCTGCTTTTGCCTAAATTCGCCGTCAATTTTTCAGCCAGAACTGTCGAAGCGCGTTTCGAAGTTGCCTCATCAATATGTTTTGTTGTAATTTTTATTAATCGGGTAAACGGAGGATAGTGAAACTGTTCTCGCTCAACGATTTCCGTCTCATACATCCCGACGTAATCATTCTGAATAATTCTTTCCAGAATTTTCTGGGCCGGATTTGCTGTTTGGATCAAAACTTTTCCAGGTTTGTCGGCTCTCCTTCCAGCGCGCCCGCTTACTTGTGTAAGCATTTGAAACGCTCGTTCGGAAGCCCGAAATTCGGGAAAATGAATAATTCGGTCGGCGTCAAAAATACCTACCATACTCACATTATCGAAATCGAGCCCTTTACTCACCATTTGCGTACCTACTAAGATGTCAGTCCCGCCTTGTTCGAATTCCTGAATAATTTGCTGGTAAGCATTTTTTGCACGCGTTGTATCCAAATCCATTCGTTGCACACGTGCAGCCGGCAAGAGCAGATGAAGTTCATCTTCAATTTTTTCAGTTCCGTAACCTATCGTTTTTACACGGGTTGAACCGCACGCAGGACAAGTTCTCGGCACCTCTTCCTTATGACCGCAATAATGGCAGCGCAGCTCACGCGCTTTCATGTGATAAGTAAGGCTTACATCGCAATTGTTGCATTCTGAAATCCAGCTGCATTCCTCGCATTGCATATAAGGCGAATATCCCCGCCGGTTCTGGAATAAAATAGTTTGTTCTTTATTGGTCAGATTCGATTCAAGGTGCTGAAGCAGAACGGATGAAAATTCATTTTTCATTGTCCGCTGCTTTTTTTCCTTTTTAGTATCAACCAAAAGAAAAGTGGGCAACGCGGCATTTCCAAACCTTTGAGACATTTCTACCAGGCCATATCTCCCGCTTCTTGCATGAAAATAACTTTCCAGCGACGGTGTTGCTGAACCCAATAAAGTTTTTGCTTTGTGCATATAAGCCATGATAACTGCAACATCACGCGCGTGATATCGCGGCGCCGGGTCATGCTGCTTGTAGGATGTTTCATGTTCTTCGTCAACAATGATCAGTCCTAAATTATCAAAAGGCAAAAATATGGCAGACCGAACGCCCACAACAAACTGAAATTTTCCATCCAGAATACCCTTCCATACTTCAACGCGCTCGTTATCTGAGAATTTAGAGTGATAAATTCCCATTTGATCACCAAAAACTTTCCTTAGCCGAACAACGATCTGGGTCGTTAATGCAATTTCAGGAAGTAAAAAAAGAACCTGAGTTCCACCTTCCAGCGCTTGTTTGATGAGTTCAATGTATACTTCCGTCTTACCGCTTCCCGTGATTCCGTGGAGTAATACCACTTCTTTTTCCGAAAACGATTCATGAATTTGTTCAAAAGCAGTTTTTTGACTTTCCGTTAAATTAATTTCAGGTGATGTTCCTCCCGGAATATCAGAAAAGCGCGAAACGACTATTTCAAATTCTTCAAAAACACCTTTTTTTACCAGCGTTTTCAGGGCCGAATCAGAGACGCCGTTATCCTTCGAGAATATTGTTTTGTCAAGTCCTTTTTGATTCAATTCTGCATTGTTATGCACAGGGACATGGCTCAGATAACGCATCAGAATATCCTGCTGCTTTGGCGTTTTGTCGAGCGAAGCGGTCAGGTCCATCAGAGAATTTTCCGAAGTAAAAGCCGATGTAAGACGTACTTTTTTTACGATCTTAGGCTGGTATCTTTCCTTCACTTCTTCAAAAAGGATCACAGCATGTTTTCCAACCAAAGATTTTATGATGGCTGTAATATTGGTCTGATTGACTAGACGCGCCACTTCCTCATAAGAAAGGGTAGTATGTTTTTTGATCTCGTCAAGAATATATCTTTCCTGATCTGTCAACAATTCTTCGTAGTCAAATTCAGGATTATGCTGAATACGCGACTGGCTGGTAATTTTCAGACCGGCTGGCATAGCAACATTCAAAACCTCTCCGATATTGCACAAATAATATTCTGATACCCATTTGAAAAGTTCAAGCTGATGCGTGGTGATAATCGGCTCGTCGTCCAGTAATTCGAGAATATATTTTGCCTGATACTGCGCTGGCGGATTTGAATGGATATTGGCTACAACGGCTGTAATAACACGGTTTTTGCCAAACTGAACAATTACCCGCGCACCAACCTTAATCATTTCCGACATATTTCTTGGGACTCGGTACGTAAAGAGTCTTGGAACTGGAACCGGAAGGATCAAATCGGCAAAAAGGGTGATTTCGTCCTCAAAAAGGGAGGTCATTGGCTGTGCAGACAAAGATTTTATTAATTATTAAGAAGGCGCAAGTTACGATTTTATTGGCTTAAAGTGTCTCAAAGAAATTGGTTTGAAAGCGACAATTATCGATTTTGCTTTTTCTTAGGATGTTGACGAGTGTCAAAGATTACAAGCAGTACAATCTGTTTTCTGTAAATTTTATATTATAAAACTTGTGTTTTGTAATCATTTCGTCTCGCACTGAATTTCGATTTGAGATTTGTTTCATGAAAGTTTTCCAACGCTTTCAGAGACCAAATGGTATTCAAGGCCTTTTTTTAAATGTTTATCTGGCTTTGGAACGGCTAATACCTTCTCCATTTTCAATTCGTTCCATAGATATTTTTACATCTGAAATTATCTGTTCAAAATGTGAAATATGTAACAAGTTAGAAAATATTTTCAACCAACAATTCCGGGGCATTTTCCCAGTTGACCATCGCGTTGAACAATCTTATGTGACTGAATGAAGTTATATCTTTTTCCGAAATATCCTTCTCTTCAATAACTCCTGAATCTAAGAGATATGCCCTTTGTGTTCCCGGCAACAGAGGTGTACTTGGCGTATACCATTTTCCATTTTCCAAAAAAGCGACATTACAAAAGTTAGTATCCGAGACCTTCCCATTTTTTATGATCAGAATTTCGTCCGAGTCTTCGCGTTGTTCGTAAAGAAAATTCAGATCGTTTCTATCATTGTATTTATAGGAGTAATCGATCGCATCGTCGTAAACCTTCTTGATTTTCCTTACGGTTCTGGGAATATAAAGCTCCCATTTTATATTATCAACCTTACCAGCATATGCCAATCTGCACTTATGCGGTTCTGCACTAACAAACTCTGGAATGCGTATTAATTTTGAAAGCTCCCATTGGTCGCGTAAACCGAACAGCTCGGATCTGGTTTTATTCAACCGCGCTTCATGATAATCAAGATTTTGAAATTGGCGATTTTTGACACAAATCGTTTCAAAGCACAGCGGATGGGACATGGGCAAAGGGTAAATAAACTTTATCAATTATTTCCTGATATTCGCTTCGGGCATCACTTTTTGCAGTAATTCCTCCACCGCTTTTGAAGACAAGTTTGCCGTTTTGGTTTTCTATGTAACGGATCATCACGGCACTTTGAAAATTTTCTCCGTCAAAGTAACCCATGACGCCGGTATAGTATCCGCGGTCGTATCCTTCTGCATCTTTAATTATTTGCAAAGTACTTGGCTTCGGAGCTCCGCTTATAGAGCCTGCAGGAAGTAATTTCATTAGCAAATCACCAAATTCTCCGTCAAAATTATCGGGTAAAATTCCGGCAATCTCAGAACTCACCTGTAAAAGTGTTTTTTGATATGTATGAACCGGTTCAATATACCGATAACGTTCAACCCACACTTTTTCGGCAATAATACTGATATCATTTCTGATCAGATCGACAATTGTTGCATGTTCAGCTGCTTCTTTTGGATCTGAAAGGATCACGTTTTCAGCATTTGGAAAAGACGCGTCGATGGTTCCTTTCATAGGAAATGAAGAAATCCGCTTACCATGAATCTTTATAAAAATCTCTGGTGAAAAACAGACAAACTGATCTTTCAGCCAAAAGCGATATGGCGCTTTGCTATAGTGAAAAATATCTTTTAACGAAAGACTGGTCTCAATCGGCGTTGGAACAGAAAGATTGACTAGAAAAGAATTTCCCGCTCGCAGATTATTTACAACATGATCAAATTTCTGTTGATACACTTCAAAAGAAACAGGGCTTTTCCGAAAGTGAAAATCTTCTCCGTACCCCGGATCGATGGCCTTTTTACTGTTAGTGAAACCGTTGAAATTATATAAAACTTCCATCGGATTAATTTCCTCCAGGCGCCAGACAACTGGTTTTTGAGCTAAAAAGTCAATAAGAAAGACAAACGGAATTTTCCGTTTTCCACAGTCATTGAGGCTTTTTACGAAATTGTGATCGATGTCTTTCAACGATTTTTGAAATAATTACAACAGGTATTTCTAACAGTCGCGCAATTTACAAAGTTCAGAAACCAATGTTCTAAATAAAGAGTTAATATTATGGAGCCAACAACAGGAGGACAGGTATAGGCTTACCTGAAGTCTGTCTTAATTTTGACCTGTAAAAATCCGGGCAAGCGGTTTCGTTCAATAAGATTTTGTAAAGATTTATGCATATACATGACGTTATAATTATCGGTGGAGGGCCCTGTGGCCTGGCAATGGCTATTGAGGCGACAAAAAATGGTCTTGATCATCTGATTCTAGAAAAAGGAAATATCACAGAATCAATTCGCCGTTATCCAAGAAGGATGCGTTTCTTTTCAACGGCCGAAAATATCGAAATCGGAGGGATACCTTTCGCCATTTCGGAAGTGAAGGCTAATCGGAACGAAGCCTTGCAATATTATAGAAAGGTTGCCGGCTATTACGATCTGAATTTTAAGCTTTTTGTCGACGTGGCTCGCACAGAAAAGCAGGAAGACGGGACATTTTTTGTCTATGCAACCGACGGTCAGGTTTTCCAGTCACGCAGCGTTGTGATTGCCACGGGTTATTTTGATGTTCCGCGCATGCTCAATGTACCAGGAGAAGATTTACCACATGTTTCGCACTATTACGATGAACCTTTCAGGTATTCCTACACAAATGTTGTATTGGTTGGCGGTTCAAATTCTTCGGTCGAAGCGGCGCTTGAACTATATCGTCACGATGCGCACGTAACGATTGTTCATAAGGAAGCGGATTTTCGTACGAAAGTAAAATACTGGCTTGTTCCGGATGTTAAAAACCGGGTGAAAGAAGGCAAAATTCACACACGTTTCAATAGCATTACGAAGGCTATTGAGCCGGGAAGAATTCAAATCGAGAATCTGGAAACGGGTGAAACAGAATGGATGCCAGCAGATTTCGTCTTCCTGCTCGTAGGTTATCTTCCCGATGAACATTTGCTTTTCCGTTGCGGAATTACGCTGGACCCATTGACCAAAGTACCAACTTTTGATCCTGATACATTCGAGACCAATATTCCAGGCCTGTATTTGTGCGGGACGGTTATGGCGGGTGTATTTACTGAAAAAATATTTATTGAAAATGGTCGGGAGCATGCAGCTGCAATAGCCGATCACCTGATGGGAAGAGAAGTAAGGAAAGTGAAGGAGTTGATTGATCGGATTTAATATTATCGGATTTAATATTAAAGGATGCAGAATCAAATTTCCTGCATCCTTTACTATTTCATTCCTCCCGAACAAACACAAGTTTCTTCCTCTTCTTCTTCATTGAAACCTTTTCAATTTTAGCGATGAGGCCGCTGCCGCCAACAGCATAACCAACATTTCCGGCAAAACTTACTGCATGGAAGGGTTCGTTTCCGACTGATTGCCATGATTTTCCTTGTTTGGTAGAAGAACTGCTTCCTGACGGGCCGACTGCCACCAGTGCAAAATCATCTGATCGAATCTGCCCATCTCCGTTCCACGTCGAGTGCCGCTTATGATATAATGCAACAGCTTCTTTCAACCCAAATGGTTTTGTTGTTGCGCCAAATTTCCAGGTTACACCTCCATCTTCGGTTAGCAGAACATTCCTTGTGGTATCACTTGTATTTTTATAATCACCGCCGACAGCGATTCCATGTTTTTTAGACCAAAAGTGCAGCCCAAAAATTCCACTTGTCGGTCCGGCAGGCATTGGCGTTTCTGATACTTGCCAATGGCGACCCATATCGTCTGAACGGAAAACCCTTGCCATTTTCCCTCCGCCTGTTCCTATAAAAGCTTTATCTTTTCCAACAGCCAGAATTGATGTACCGCTTGCTGCAAAACAAGCTTCACCGGCCTGTGCTTCAGGGCGGTTTTCCATAGGTAATTCTTTCCAGCTTTTTCCGCCATCTTCCGTTGTCAGGACAAATAATCTACCGTTAATCGGATCTCCAAGGCAGATTCCCTGGTTTTTATTCCAGAAGTCGATGCCATCCAAAAATACCCCGGTTTGTGTAGTTTGGTACACAAGATTCCATGTATCTCCTCCATTTTCAGTACGATAGATTTTTCCTTTGTTTAATTCGGCTGGCCCTGCGCTCATGGCGATGGCTGTCTCTTTACTGAACGCATGTATGTCACGAAAATCAAGCGAATCAGCTCCTGGAATCTTAAATGCAGACCAGCTTTTACCACCATTGGTTGTGCGTAAAACTGTGCCCGAGGAGCCTCCGATCCAACAAATTGTAGGCGTAACTGTGTGAACGCCACGCATACTGACTTTTGTTTTTGCGTCAATAATGTCCCATTGACTGAATGCGGAAGTCGAATAAAATAATAAAACCGTAATAAAATTTAGTAAAAAAGTACGGGGAGCAGCAAAAAAGGCGTTAAAGAATGGATTTGGCACGGTATTTGTTAAATTTGGTTGACTATCTATTTTTACATCACACAAAATAAGAATTTGGTATGAACAAGAATCAAAAATTTCTGATCGGAACGGTAGGTGCTTTGCTTACAGGCGTTGCCATTGGTTTGTTAGTTGCTCCTAAAAAAGGGAAAGATACACGTAAGCTGATTAAAAGTAAAGCAAATGATTTTGGTGGTACTGTTAAAACCAAAGCTGGTGATATAGGTGGGACAGCCAAAGATACCTATGAAAAAAGTCTTGAAGAACTGGCTGTATTAGCAGACAAGTTGAAAGAAGGATTTTTTAAAAATGTGAACTCAGCGAAATCGAAAGCTGAATCAGTAGCAGATAACGTAAATGAGAAAGTTAGAAGTGTTGTAAACAACGCATAGTTTTTTCTGAAATATAGTAGGCCGGTTCTGATCAGAACCGGCTTTTATTGTTTTATGGAGTTATTGATTTAAAAATTTCGGTAACAACTTCATTGATTCCCTTCACAAAATTTTCCTCTTTCCCGGGCAAAATTCCTTCGCCGCCGCCCTTCCATACCATTTTATTAGACGAAGCATCTACAAGATCGATCAGCAGAGTACCTTCCTTATATCTTCCCGTTTCCACTTCCTTACTTTTCCAGGAATATCTACGCTGTCCCATGTAAAGCGGCCGTCCGTCATTCTGAAAATTAGTTTGTCTGGTTTGAATTTCTTCTTTGACAGATATTGCAATATTTACTTTTAACGCCGGATCCTGTGCTTGGTTCAATCCTTTTGCTTCCAGATTTTTTGAAATTGCATCTTTAATTATCGCGATATTTTTCTCAAATGTTACGGGCGAAGTGTCACCTTTTGCTTCAACATCGAAGAAACCAAAGGTAGAATAATCTGTGAGACGGAAATTTTCTTCCTTTTCGGGTTTCAAAATTTTATGGGATGGGGCGCAGCCAAATAGTGTGGAGGTA
>Ga0247803_1001032_pt1 | contig 14748 bp, 12 predicted proteins | sample UWRJL014104B1_FD_180928 | JGI IMG/M metagenome (GOLD analysis project Ga0247803, IMG submission 180928) | Plant litter microbial communities from Arlington Agricultural Research Station in Wisconsin, United States - UWRJ-L014-104B-1 | ecosystem: Environmental > Terrestrial > Plant litter >...
TCGTCAGTAGCAACAGGCCACGGCCACCGCACCGATGCCAGCGCACTGGCCTTCGCCGCCGCCATCTGCCCAGAGGTTTGCGAGGATGATGATGATACCGACGAAGAACCAGCTCCTACAGCAAGGCAGGCCGCCGGCCGAGAGAAGTATGCTGGGCGACGCGGTAATTGTTGTTGTTGCGGTCGTGGACCTCGTGGCTATGATGTTGGAGCAGAAGCGACGCAGTGCTGGTAGGCATGAGCTGTGAAGCTGTGGAGGATGTTGGGAGTACTTTGGACTGATGAGCTGATGCTCTGATGCTGTACAGGTTTTCTGTAAAGGGTGCAATACCTATAACGCCGGGGCGTTTGCTAGAGAGTCACTGTTGTTTGGTGACTGAACATATACTGCTTCAGTCACGTGCTGTGGGACATTGGTCAGTCCTGCCGATTCAAATTTTAAGGATTGAGCTTCACCTTTGGCGGGGATTTGCAGGTTGTTTAATCTTTTGAGATTTCTACATCAACTCGGCTTCAATACCCACTCGCAGATCCATTTCTCAAAATTCTCTAAGATCTCGCTTCCGTTACTCGTCGAATGCAAGCAGCGCATAGCTTTGTCACAATGGCTGCCGCATTGATACCCACTTTCTCCAGGTATGTAACCCACCCCAACGATTAACAGCCTCCACCAATACCTGTAACACTCCATCAATCCCCCCCATTGATGGTGTGATTCTGGCCAGTTCGAAGGAAAGGTACCAGAGACTCATAGTGGAGTCAATGAGCTTGCTACCAGGGGCCTGTGTGTGTGCTGGTTTCGTTTACGGCTTAGCCTCGATGTAAAGACTGATCGTGTATACTGTCTTAGACCTATCGTTAGTGAAGGATGAAGTTCGCGGCAAAGCTCAGCGCCTTATCATATGTCTTGAGGTGCCGCGGCCTCGGACATTGTGTTGTCAACTATGTCAAGTTTGTGACACTGATGCACGTATTCGCCATTACCTACAGCAATATGGAGAGGGTGCTGGTAGTGCCATGGTACTAAGTCCAAGGCCTCAACTCCTATCGTTCCCTTGTACGCTACAAAATGAGCTTTCTCAGGTAGCCACCTCTCCCATAGATGGCTACCTTGATTTCCGGCCTAGATCAACACAGCTCGCTATTTCTTGTGGGACTCTCTCACTATACGAAGAACGAGTGAATTTTCCGGATCTAGGCAGTGCAGCGTGAAATTTACGGGGTCTCTGACATGATTTCGTCTTCTCACAGCAGTGACGTCGATAAGAAAAGGACAATGGTCTACTAACAGCGTTATAGTAAACAAGAAACGAATTGCCTCGGCCCCGATCGATCCACCATCTTTTCCCCTCCACATATGTTCCTCGTTCCATTCGCCTTACCCCGGTATTCATTGTTCTCAAATCGAATTTATCTATAGCCTATGTAGACGCTAAGTCTACTTCCGACAGTCTGCTGCTCCCGCCCAGTTAAAAGCGCCCATACCACCAACCCACTATTAGACCACGGCTCGAGAATAGGACTACTTGGGTGCATCGCCAGATAGGAGGGCTGCGCGCCTTGCTGTGATATAGCGGGCAATTTTTCGAGGCAAACGAGTGGGGATAAGCAGCCCATGGTGTCTGTATTGGTGGTGTTCAAGAGGGCTGAACTGCTTCCGGTGTATACATTGGTTGCAACATATATATTACTTCCGATTGAACAACTCATTATGGTGATGTGTGTTGCCCCGGCCGCCCAACTCAAAGAGATCAGAAGCCACTATCCGGCATATCAAAGGTCCAAAAATCAGGATACGCCCAACCACCCATATCAAATTGCATATCCTGCAAATCGCCGAACGGATCACCCACCAGCGTCTTCCCTTCAGCAAGTGCGCCCGCCATAGCCGATGCGCCTGGTATGATGCTAGGTACTGAGTTGTCGCCACCATCAACGACTGGAGCTCCTGTATATTGGATAGCGACGTTCGAAAGCGGTGTCACCGGCGAAGTCGCAGAGATGGTGTTCCGCAGCGAAGACGCAAAACTATTCTCTGGATCTTTCTGCATGGAAAGGACGCGGTAGCAATGCGATGTCACTCGATCAAGCGCTTTCTTGCCCCGCGATCGGAAATCGTCCGGTGCGGTGTTCATGATAGAAGAGATAGAGGTAGCCGGCTGGTCGGTGGCTGGCATCATGCCGAGAGCGGCGCAAATGAGCCAGTATTCCATATAGCCTGTGCCTAAACGTGTAATCTTGTGTTCGAAGAGCTGGCGTGCTTTCTCAAGAAGACTGATTGCGGTCGTACACAGGGTCGCCGCCATGAAGTTATTCGTTGGTATGTGAGGGATCCTGAGGTCCGGGACGGTTGTTTTGGATTGTTTGGTAGTCCCGCTCGCTGGTGTCGGCATCGATGGGCCATTGTCATGTGCAACCGTGGACGGGCAATTGTAGTAGACTACCTGCGCGAGTGTTGCTCCGACGCGCAAGACATCGTTTCGGAGATGGTTTAGTGCTAGTATGCCTTTGGAAATGAGATTCTCGTACGTTGCGAGGATGGCGCTCGCATTGTCTATGCATGCGGTGAAGGAATAGGTGTAATGTTGGTTCTTCGCTGCGAGTCTAGCATATGGCCGATGCATGATTAAGAGGTATTGTCGTAACTGTAGTTCGAGAAGAGCTGAAGGCAAAGCAGCACGAGAATCTGTCCAAGCGGGCAACGATGACAGCAATGATGTCAGTTGTGCATCATAGTGGAGCACGTCCGAGTATTGCATCTCCGTGGTAGGGGTATTGAGGAGTTGCAGAAGATGCAGACGCAAAGGTAGAGAGCTCGAGGCTACTTTCTGATATGAAGTCGACGTGAAGTGGTCGATTGGTCGATTGGCCGGTATCTGCTGCGTCTCATCCGAGAATGCATCGTCCGGGATGTTTGCCGGAGGCTGAACATCATAGTAAAGTCCGCAAACCGACGATTGTATTCCACAGTCCAAAGACGATTGAGCTTCTAGCTCTACAATAGTCAGCCAGAGACGTCTCCTCAGTTCTCGGTCGTACTCGGATACCCGTGCGATAGCCAGTGGCCTAGGGTTCCGATGTAGACCGGAAGAGATGGCAAGGCGCATCAGATCTCCACATGCCACCCAGTCCTGCTTGCATTTGAGGTTGTTGACTCTCTTTGCGAGTATAGATAGACATTGGAGCTGGAAGTACTGGAGGGTGAGATGTTTCCGATTTTGGCGTAATAGCCACGAGTCGCAGGTTTCGATCAAGTCCAGAGCAGCCTCACGGTCAGCCGAACTATCACCTACGAAGACGTTTTCATCCTTGGGCTCCAGACATTTGGTGATGGCCACGATGTAGACGATGATGGCGGCAAAGCTTGCGGACGCTACTTGGCGATCAAAGAAAGAATGGTATTCTTTCCAGAATGTCGGCTCATGGAGGACGCGATAAGATGTTTCCCACGTTCGGAAGTATAGAGCCACCTCCCGGTCGACCACTGTCTTCTCCGGCACAAGCGCGTAGACTTCTTCGTCAGACGCGTGCATTTTGAGGCGCCTTTCTTTCAAGATGACTTTCCTACGATTTCTGAAGACGGAGAAGTCTTCGCGAATACGACTAAAGTTGCCATGAGAAATGATCGCTTCGCGTGTGAAAGCTTGCAGCTCGCCAAACTATCGGCGCATTAGTGGCAGCTATAGTTGCGGGATACATTGAAGGTACGCACCGTGGCCAAAGAGCTGAGGGCGCTTGTCGAGCCATGAAATTGCGTTTTGAAGCCCTTCCCTCTGAACATACTTTCCTCGCGTAGATGAGGCTCGTCCGGTTCAAAATCATCGAACCGAGACGAGGGGAAGTCCATGGTGGCATCCTTAGCCCCGTGCAGACTAGCTAGCCTTTTCTCCATCGACTCGATGCGGCGTTCCTGCATACGCAGTTTCCAATTCAAGACATCGGAGGAACCGGGAGCCGAATCGTGATCCGGTAGGGCGTAGCTCGATGGGCCGTCGCCATGGCCGCTTCCATTTACCGGCAATTCTTCAAGAAGACGCGGGTCATAAGTGCATTGATCGGCTCGTCCAGTCTTCTGGCATCGACCACAGACAGGATAGATGCGGTCGCATTTCATCTTCCGGCTGCGACAGGCGTAACATGATAACACTTTCCGCTTCTTGCTGGCGCGCTTGTCAAGCGAGGCATCCGGCGAATTGTCGCGAGACTCGCTTCTAGCAGACATGGTTGCATGTACGAAATGCGGGTAGAGTTGATGAAGATGGGTCGGACAAGGCGGATGCGTGATGGAGATGAAGGAGACCGCCTCGGACAAGACGGGCAGCCTCGGCGTTGGCGGTCCGAGCGTTTCGTCCGCGAAGGATCTCCGTTGGTTCAATTGACCGCAGTCGCCCAGCCCTTGAATCCATGTTGAACTCGCGTCGAAATTCAAATTCTATCAACCAAACTGGCCTAGTGGTGCTTGTGCGAGGCGCAACTGCTTCAAAATCTGCCTAAAGAAGTTAAGCCTCGTGCGAAAGGAGCGCGCTTACTTGCCGGTAGAGCCAATAGTAGAGCTGGTGTGCGACTGGAAGCCCCTTTACCGCATGGTATGTGCATGAAAACATGTGCATGAAGACTTTGGGGATCAAAATAATTGCCCACGTATACCTCTTTGATTCATGGGCGTAGAAGCGCGGAGACCGGAGGGTGGATTAGGTCACGTGATATTCAGTCGTGACCTAAGGTAGCGCTCCTAAAGTCACGCCCACGATTCCTCATCCACCGCCCTTTCTTAACGAGCGCACACCTTGGTGTGGCTAATACCTTCAGCAAAAAAGTCACGTTTTTCGCTGTTGCTGTTCCTCGGCCCGCCTGCCAGACTACCTGCGCCCATTTACCCGGCTCTACAATGCGGCCACTGTCTCATGTTGAGGGCGCGAACCTATGGGTCTTTCTTCCTGGGAGGACGCAAAAATTCTTGACGCCATCAAATCGAAGGTTTTGCTTCTTAAATGAAAAGCTTTTCGGAGATGCTGGTCTCTAGTTTCATGTTCATGCTTGGTTATGCAGACGGCCAGCTCGGAATGCACCTTGCGCCTCTCACGGAGCAACTGAGGGGTGACCAGCTGGTCAACGAAAGAAAGCCTGCGTTTATGTCCAGAGTGCCAACCTCTCCGCGGCGCATTCTCCAGTAGATTGCCGAGGTAGTCAATTGGCTGGGGAGCTGCGCCCGAGTATGGGGCATCTCATTCCGGACCTAGAAACTATCAAGATGCTTCGCCTCTCATCTAGGTAGGACCCAGTACCTTGGTCTATCTGCTCTCTACACTCTATTTGCTGAGCCTCCAAGCATCGAAGACCTAAGAGCCTCAACAAAGACGTGCTTGGTCTCCTTATCGCCAAGTGATGTTCCTTTAACCGCGCCGTTTGACCGCAGGACTCTGGACATTACAGTCTGTCCACAGTGGTTAAGATGCCTACTTAAGTCACGGCCTCCCGTGAGGCTTATGGGACCTTTCTGCGCTTCCCTTCTGCGTTGTCACCCGCTGACAAGTGGCAACCTCGATGAAAATAAGCATTCACGAGCGTTCCAATTCGCAATGTTCTAGTGTCACCTTCCACTATTCTTTCTGCCTTTCGGAACTCTCGGCTCGTCCCACATCTGGTATCTGCTGCAGGAACGGGCACAGCAGTCACTCAACCACATTGGACCCTCCAGCAATACCAGCAATATAGGGTCGCAATCGATTTGGACGATGCCCCATCACGGAAATGCAAGAGCCCTGTCTGTGTCACCCGATGTAACGACTCTTCGCACAACGTCATTACCTTCGGCAGACTGGTGGATCTAGAGCCTGATTGGCTGTCACCGTTCTATCGACCCAGTAATTTGTCACGAAATGTTACGATGGATGGTTGACCCGACCAGCGATGATCTCTACGACCTTTTGCTGACTGGGAACAATTAAGCTGCGGAGGACAACCCCTTCTACGGACCATGGCATTGGTCAAATTACAATGGCAATGGTCAATCCAAACGAGGGCGTGGAGAATCCCTGCAACCCCGCAAATCTGGAGAATCTGGAGCGAGCCTAAACAAGGCGCGACCCCAACCTCATCTACATAGATTGCCTCCAATTCAAGACAAAGTTCGATACCTCCAACGGCCTATGCGAAGCACAGAACCGCACTCATTGAAAAGTCGAACCACCGAATGCCGCCGCGCCAAGAGAGAAACTTGCTTGATGTATTGCAAGGCTTCTTCCAGAATGCTTCCATACCACCTGGTAGCAGCTCCGAGTATCACAACGAGGAAGATTTCTCTCAGAATTGCGCCAGGTCTCAGCAGGAGCTCTTCCTCACCGCCACAAATTTTACAGGCAGCAGATCCACGAGGTTTTGCACGCCACGAAAATGTAGGGATCCACCTCGCACGCTCTGTAGCAAGCTCAGCAACCGACCGTCGAAACACAAAGCAGCCTGTAGTCAAAGCACTCGGTACCATTTTGATTCCAAACGCCTAGGATGCCGAGCCCCGCCAGTGAGCTTCTCTGTTCTTAGCCGGGCTTGCAGCCGATGCTTGTTTATACCCTGCAGCACCCGTCACGAGCTCCTATCACACTTATTTCGCCTTGCAACTCGTGGGCTGAGACATGCCTCACATATCCCGGGCCTCATCAACTTCGCAGCTAGGTCAGCGAGAAGCTCCAACCACATCGCACGCCTAGCCACGTATCCAGAGTATCCCACGCACTCGAGTCCACAAGGATGGCACCGAAGATGAAGTATTACTCTTCCGGCATGCGCCCCTGCTCCTCCATCTGGGTCTCTGCTGGATCTTCCGGCTAAGCTATTTGAAGAGATTGAAATCTGCAGTTACGATCAATTCTAGGGAATTAAGCCTCCGCACCACTGGTTTTTGCAGTCGGCGGTCATATTCTTGGACCAATGGTAGCTCAGATATGCTTCCCGTCATTCCGCAGGGTTATCTGGAGCCTTTCTCCGGTCAATCTGTTTGCGTCCGGACTGGAAAGGAAGATTGAGTGGATCGGGAAATCAGGAAACGCCACCACGAACGAGTTATTATAAAGGCACACGAGTCCCTCTGATTTAATACGCATCGAATCATCCCTTATCTACCATCATGTATCGAGCACTCACGGTCGCATCGTCTCTCCTTGCTGTGGTCCGCGGCCAATTGGTCGGGACCCAGCAAACGGAAACCCACCCTGGCATGACCTGGCAGTCTTGTACCGCAAAGGGCAGCTGTACAACCAAGAATGGAAAGGTCGTCATTGACTCCAATTGGCGCTGGCTTCACACGAAGTCCGGGTACGCGATACCCAAGATTGCTGGAGAGCGCTAAACGCTAACGGACGAGAAGAACCACCAACTGTTACACCGACAACACCTGGGATGCCACCCTCTGTCCAGATAATAAGGCTTGCGCATCCAACTGTGCCGTGGACGGAGCCGACTACAAGGGCACGTACGGTATTACTGCATCTGGAAATAGCCTGCAGCTTAAGTTCGTTACTAAAGGATCTTACTCGACCAACATCGGCTCTCGCACATACATGATGAAGGACGACTCTACGTACGAGATGTACAAGCTTGGCGCCAACACAGAATTCACCTTCGACGTGGATTTATCTAACCTTCCATGCGGTCTCAATGGTGCCTTGTACTTCGTCTCAATGGACGCAGACGGTGGTTTGAAGAAGTACTCCGCCAACAAGGCGGGTGCTAAATACGGAACTGGATATTGCGACGCACAATGCCCGCGTGATCTGAAGTTCATCAATGGCGAGGGCAACGTCGAAGGCTGGACGCCATCCTCCAACGATCCCAATGCTGGTGTCGGTGGTCACGGCTCGTGCTGTGCCGAAATGGACATCTGGGAGGCCAACTCAGTATCCACCGCATACACACCTCACGCCTGCTCCACTATCGAGCAGACTCGATGCGACGGAGATAGCTGCGGTGGAACCTACTCCGCCGATCGCTATGCAGGCCTGTGTGATCCCGACGGCTGCGATTTCAACTCCTACCGTATGGGCGACAAGACCTTCTACGGCAAGGGTAAGACGGTCGATACGTCCAAAAAGTTCACCGTCGTCACACAATTCGTCGGCACTGGTGAAAACCTCGACATCAAGCGTTTCTACGTGCAGGGCGGCAAGGTCATTCCCAACTCGGCATCTCAGATCGCGGGTGTCGACGGCAATTCCATCACCACCAAGTTTTGTGATCAGCAAAAGAAGGTATTTGACGATAAATACACGTACAAGGACAAGGGTGGACACGCGAACATGGCCAAGGCTCTGTCCCAGGGTATGGTCTTAGTCATGTCGCTGTGGGACGACCACTACTCCAACATGCTTTGGCTCGACTCTACATACCCGACTGATAAGGACCCTGCGACGCCCGGTATCGGTCGTGGCGAATGTGAAACTACTTCTGGTGTGCCGGCTGATGTCGAGAGTAAGAGTGCAAGCGCTTCAGTCACTTACTCCAACATCAAGTACGGCCCGCTCAACTCCACCTTCGGTTAAGTCAGAATGGCTGGGAATCATGGTGACGCTGACAGCAATGGTGAACGAGCGACGAGGAACGTGTATCACGCCTTCATTCGTTAATATGTATCGTCGAATTTGTACATACTTTTAAAAAAGAAAATGCCTGCAGTGCAAACACTCTTTCCCAAGTCTCATGTTTTCCACACACCCTCTTTGAAGCCTTTGCACGATCTCCCTGAGCAACAAAAACTATATCCAGCCCCTCCGTGGGCCATGATCCCCGTTTGCCGACGATGGCGTTTTCACGTGCCTTGCCGAAAGCTCGATCCCGTATAGAGGCTGCGACTGAGCCTGTGCCCGCAACTTCTGCCACTTTCGGCCCCTAACATCAATCCACCACTCCGCGACCGACATCCTCAATGGCGCCAATGAACCCGCAATAATAGCAATTCCCAACTCGATTATCGTGCAGATGAAGATTGGCGACTTTCCATACTTCTCATACTGCTGATCGGTAAGAAAGAGAATCCGAATCAAGATGGCGATAGCCGCGCTGGCCCCGAGTCCCAAAAGCAGCATAAGCCGTATCCGCTCTGCGCGACTCTTTTGCAGATCCCAGAGGATGAGCGCGGGCATTGCGGCTATAACAATATCTTGCGCTACTGAGATGGCTGAGAAGACGAAGAGGAATTTTTGGAAGTATTTTTGGCCGCGAAGCTGAACTTTGGTGTTGAGGCTGATGTCCATGTCCCACAAGCCCTGAATTGGATATGCTTGTGTGAGCGTGCCTGTGACGACGGCGGTAGCGGATAGAATGGAGGTCGCGATGACGGCGCCGAGAATAGCTTTATGGCGGCGTTTCTGGGCGATGCGGAGGAGCGAGGCGCAAAGGCTGGAGCGGATGAACACGGAGGTTATGGCGTAGGAGATTTGGGCGCAAATAAAGTACTGGTAGGTCATTGTCAGTTGACTTCTATTATTGGAAGGGGGGTATGAAGGGCTTACGAGCTGGCCGCGGTACCAGTCTCGTGCTACGCTCCAGTAGTTTTCCGGCGCTACGTGGTCGTGATCTAATACGATAACGCCGATGGCGTTGGTTAGAAGCGTGAAGATGCAGCAAGCTGTGAAGCCTGCCTACAGATTGGATATTAGTACTGGTTGACTAATTCGTGTATAGAGCTATTCTCACGAGGCAAAGATTTTCCATACCAAGCTTATGGCCATGAGCAAGTCATCTGCACCTCGTGTTCGATCGCGAAGGCGGACGAATAGTCGCGCACACACGAATGCCCATGACGACACTAGAAGCATTGCCGACACGAGATTCACAGCCGTGTTTACTTGCTCGTTGTCCTCCATAGTGCATTGTTAGCGTTCCCAATAACGTTGTGCGCGAATGTCGAGCAATGAGGCGAGTGGTTAGTGTAAAAATTGTATATTGGGAGCAGTTTGGGGAGCAGTTTATTAGTGTCGGTCCATGAATGAAGCTTGGGCATTTGCGTAACAATTTGGGTATGACGCGGGAAAGGAAAGAGCATGGAGCGGTGCGGCTTCCGAAGGTCAAGAGTGGAGCTTGTGGAACATGTGTTTGACTCCTCCATTGTGAAGCTTTCCCTACAAATTCATTTACTGTTTCCATGTGAGTGCTCGTCGAAGGATGTTGTTGCAGAAGTAAAAAGAATTAATTGTCGTGGTCTAGTTGGAGTAACTTCGTATCTTCATACGGAAAATTTCTTCCATTGCTCCTTATCTTACCCATCGTATCGGTACTTTCGGTCTAAATTTTCTACCCTTCTTACTGAAAGAAGCGCTTGTGAGCCGCGATGGTGCCGAGATGAGACGTGGCACACGTGAGAGCAGAGTCGAGCAGGACGACTCCAAACGCTGGGGAAGCCGGACACGTATTCAGCCTGAACGCTGCCAACACAATACAAATATACGCCTATGTCGACAAGCTTTCAACAAATTCATCAATCAAGGTGTGATGAATTGTCGATTTACGTTGTGGTGTCTAAAGAACAGATTTGGGGAGAGTAGAGCAAGACCTGTAGGCAGCTCTACGTTAGTCTTGCTTAAGTCTAGTGGGTTCTTCGTCGTGATTTGTAGTAGAAGCCCAATTAAATTAGAATTTCTTACGTCAGCCAACACATCATTGTTTTAAACCCTTGACCTCATCTGTGGCCCCTTAGCGAACTGCCCTGAACGTGCTCGTGCGTAAGATGTTGGTGCCGGCGTGAGGCGGCATTAGCCTAATGCGGGTTAGAGGCACAGTCCGTCTATCGCACTCATTTGCGCGTGTGGAGATCAACACCGACTCCCGCAAGTCCTCGGATACATCTGCCGTTCCCTTCCCCGCGAAGCTATCCACGGGTTTTCTAAGCTTTTGATCGATATTCGCAATGCAACTCTCTTATGTCCTTCTCACAGTGGTCGCTTTACCCGTTATTCTGGCGGCGTGGACGGCCCACAACCTACTTCAGTACTACATCAAAGCGCGCTCGACTGGTCTGCCCATAACGCTTCGTTATATTGCACCAGCATCGGTCCTGTGGATGATCTTCTCGCCACTCATATGTCGCCTTTTAACGTACTTCCCATTCACCACGCCATTTGTCGCGACTTACCGCCGAGGCTGGGAGGCCCGGGTGCGCTCTCGTCCTCATGTTGAGTTTGGCGACCTCTTCATCATATGTACGCCCGGCGGGAACTGGCTGAAAATCGGTAACAGTGATGTTGCAAACGACATTCTGAAGAGGAAAGACGAGTTTGGCAGGGATCTGGAGGCGTTCGAGGTGCTCAACATTTACGGGAAGAATCTTGCGACGACGTCGGGGAGTGACTGGCAAAGGCATAGAAAAGTTGCTGCAGTTACATTTACAGAAAAGAACTGCGAGCTCGTATGGAAGGAGAGTCTGAAAGAAGGGTCGCAGATGTTGGAATATTGGATGAAAAGGGCGCCGCAGCCAATTCGCACTATCGCGCAGGACGCCCCTGTCTTTACCTTGAATGTTCTGGCAGCTGCGCTTTTCGACAAGTCGTATCCGTTTGAAAGTCGGGCGGAGAGTGAAGCCAGGGAAAGAGCGGAGGGCAGTGGAAAAGGTTCCGCTTTCGGGTACCGCGACAGCTTGTCCACAATTCTGAACAAGATCGTTCCCATCATGGTGCTGGGTGAAAGAAAACTGCGCGAGGCTTGGTGGCTTCCATCTTCCTGGAGAAAAGGAGGCCATGCCGTGGCGGATTTCCGGAACTACGTCACGAAGCTGATCGACGAAGAACGGACATTGATTGTGCAAGGGAAGCAAAACTCGCCCAACCTCGTCACAAATCTCGTTCGCGCATGCGACGAACTCAGCGACGAAGCTCCAAGCTCAATCTCTGACTCCAAGTCTTCGAAGCCTCGCAAAGCAATTCTGACAAAGGATGAGATCATCAGTGACCTTTTCGTCTTCGCTTTTGCAGGAAACGATACCACAGCTATCACGCTGACCAATGTTCTTTCACAGCTAGCCGCACACCCCGAAGCTCAGGATTGGATGTCCGAAGAAATACGACGCTATACCGACACAGATGACGTGGCAGAATGGGACTACGCCACCTTCACCAAACTCAAGCGCTGCTGGGCTGTAATGTACGAAGCGCTCCGTCTCAGTCATCCACTAGGTCAACTTGTCAAGACAACAGGCTCGCAGCCACGTATCATCTCCCACCAAGGAAAAACCCACATCATTCCCGCGAAGACTACTGTCGAGGTTAATCTGTCAGCAATACAGACGCACCCAAGGTACTGGGGCAATGACTGTCTCGAATGGAAGCCAACTCGCTTTATTTCCGGATCCACAATTGATGATGAAGTACTGAATCCGGACACGTCGGATGCATACTTCCCATGGGCTTTTGGCCGGAATGTGTGTCCGGGCAAGCGCTTTTCGCAGGTCGAACTCGTTGCCGTTTTGGCGACGCTGTTCCGTGATCACCGCCTTGAGCCGGTGCCTGAGGCCGGAGAGAGCATGTACAAAGCAAGGGAAAGAGTGGGAAGGCTGGCGGAGGATATAGAGATGCGGTTATTGAATGAGATGAGGGAGCCGGAGAAGGTGGGTGTGAGGTGGCGAAGGGTAGACTAAGCACTGTTACGCCCGTTGTGGAACGTGTAAAGTGCGACACCCACAGTACTCTCCTTGAGAATTCATGTTCCAGAAAGATGATCGTCCTAGTTCCATGCAGGACCGCGTGTTGTTCCACGATGTGCGCAGCTGCGCATGGAGCCAAGACAGTTCGCCCCGATCAAAAAGACGCGCAAATCTACGGTTGACTTGTATTAACTCTCAACTACACTTTAGTTTTACTGTCATTTTGCATATACCAACATTGTTTAGCTACACTTTCACCTGGAGCACTGTAAAGTGCAGCCACTTCGAAGCGATCGCACATCCAAAACATTATCTTCTTAGTGTTCCCATGACTGGATCATACAATCTCAAACAAAGCAACTTCTACTGTACTTTCGCTATGGTTTTCGGACTCCGCACCCTCGCTGCGCGTATGCGCTCTACTCGCCGTGCTACCAGCGTCCCCAGCCTGATGCCGCCGCTCAGCATTGACTTCGAGCGGCAGCTTTCACTGTCGCCTCGAGCGTTCAGTCGGATGTCCAAGAACATGCCCCCATTCTACTCACTAGAGCAATCGAGCGTGCAGCGTCTTTGTAACAACAACATCGATGGCGCTTGGTGGTGCAGTATCTGCAAGCACGAGAACACTCTTGTCCATCGCGTGGGCCCACATCCCTTCGCTCGTCTGCAATGCGCAAATTGTGAGCATGTCTTCGATAAAGACGACATCTCAACCCAGGTCCTGGACCACCTCGTCCAGATAGGACTCAGCCAAGTGGACGTGCCTGCTTTCGAAGACCATGATCTAGTTCCGTATGGTATGATATGTCCCGGCTGCGGTCTCAGTTATCGCGCAAAGGAAATCAAGAACCCACCCGATTCTGATTTTGCTGCTATCAGTTTTGGCGGCGTAGTTTGTCGTTGTGGGAGGGCAGCATCACGAGAATGGTATCGGTTCAGTATCGGTACCAACTGGGACTGGATGAGAGACCAAGCTCAATGCTACGGCAGAGCACTCCGAAAGCGCCTAGAGCGCGTTCCATCTTGAGAAATACGTAGCCGCGATTAGGGCGGACCGAGTCGGTTCGAGCGCATAATGCGCATACGACCTCTGAATGGCACACTATGTTATAGAGTGAGTGAAAAGGCACAGTAGATAATGCGAAGAATCATCATGACAAAATAAATTGTTGACAGAACAACTGAATGGTTGTCATTGAGGGAAATCTTACTTTGGCATATTGGGAAATGAGGGCAATGGCTAAAGTGGGTGGAATCGACTTGACTTCCGCATTATTGAAGACAATGTAGCAAATTCAAGAGTACTATGGTCTTGGTCAGACGTCTCGTCAACTGTGATTATCGCCTACAAAGTCCAAAAGCCTCGGCTGTTCTCCTCCCTGTACGTTGTGCATGCTCGATGCGCTCTCTATGAACCCATCATCCCAATGCATAACACACATTATGCTTTTCCATATGGAAACTCAACATTGACATCGTACACTCACGCCGTAAATATGGTTGGGTTGACGAAGCTCTATATAGAATCCTCACCTCTTCATCATGAGATTTTTCATCATCGGCCACTCACGACTTCACCTTTGTACTTCTAAGCAAACACCAAATCAGCTGCTATGTCTTATCAACCCATCTACTCTCCAGTGTGTATTTCACGACTTCAGCCCTCAGCAGCAGAGCGATTGGAGGCAATTGTTAAGAAGGTTAGCGTTGAAAAGTGTGTGGACCCACTCAGGGACAACAAGAACCTGTCCGACAACCCACATGTCTCAAACACTAATTTTCCAGACCCAGCCAGTTATACCAGCCAGTTCCGCAAATCACCCAAGCCGCGTGATTTGAGTCTCAAAGCCACCAAAGCTCTGACCCCCACGGCGGATTTTCCGAGCCCCGGTTACTGCAACCTGGCCCGTCGCGGAGCTGTACGTACAGGCTCAAGGACTTCAACCGCAGCGTTTCCAAGCCCTGGACTATGTGACCTTCGCCGTCGTGGAGCCGTACGTCGAACTCAGGCCCTATAAATCTGGAAATTGAGCTGGAAACACCTCGCTGTGAGAAGCCCGTCGAGTATTCCGCGGCCATGAAACCAGAACATCGAAAACCGGAGCATAGGAGAGTCCGAGCAGG
>Ga0247803_1001033_pt1 | contig 14734 bp, 10 predicted proteins | sample UWRJL014104B1_FD_180928 | JGI IMG/M metagenome (GOLD analysis project Ga0247803, IMG submission 180928) | Plant litter microbial communities from Arlington Agricultural Research Station in Wisconsin, United States - UWRJ-L014-104B-1 | ecosystem: Environmental > Terrestrial > Plant litter >...
TTGGTTCTTGTCCTCGCGAAGACGCAGGCAACCCGGGAACACGAAGAGATAACGTCATTCACTGTGAATACTGCTCAAGCACTGTTCCCATCACACCTTGAGAGTTGTGCGAAGTTCGACTATATATCTTCTCAAGCAGCGTTTGAACTACCGTTTATATGCACTACCTCTGGGAAAGCAGGGTCAGGTCGATCGAGCCCGTCTTGCGACCCTCCAAGCACAAAATCGAAGAGCCGAAGCACATACGAGTTAACAACATGGTTCATCCTCGGAGACCAAATCCCTCCAAGTTCTGGTGTTATCGTCTGGTTCCTTAGGCCCAATAGATCGACCCAGTCTCCGATATCGCTATAGTCGAGGTGACCTGTACCAGTGACGTTGACCCATTCCCACCAACCAGATTGGTTCATGGAGAAAGGCGACCAACTTGAATCTAACTCAGGGGTATGCTCGCTTCCCGCCATCATCAAGTAAGGCTTTCTGACGTCTGGAATGTCAACGAAGAGGCCGTCGAGGTTTGCACCGCCGAGAATGGAGGCTTCAACGGCCATGGCACCGGCAGCTGCGGCTCCGCCAAGAGAATGGCCTAGCATGAAGAAGTGTGTTGTGTTGAAGGCTGCTCCCATCGATTCGACATATGGCGTGTATAGTTCTTGGATGACAGCAAGCGCATCGGATACACGCGTGTTATACACGGCAGTTATTAGCGTGCGGTTCCAGGATGTGGTGATGTCAATACCGTAGACCCCCTTTCCGTCCGGTAGCTGGAGATAGGGAGTTTCGCCCGGGTGATCGAGCGCGACGACCGTGTAGCCTTGTGAAGCAAGTTCCGACGACAAGAAATTATATATGATCGCGTTGGCGCCACCGCCGGGAGAGAATACGACAGTCGGCAGTTGCGATGTGCCGAATTCCGACCTTTTCATGACGGGAGCTCCCAATTGGTTCCATGTCGTCAAACTTTCAAGAGCACCGCTAGGGAAATGGAGAGCAGTACCCCAGAGCTCCGCAGTGGTGGGGTCCAGGTACGGAGCAGTAGCGTTCGGCGAGGCTATCGAGAGGGTGGGATAGTATATAGTAGCCAGAAGAACAGAGGATGCGTTTGCGGGTGCGACCGGATCGTTCGGAGTGGTGTGATTGAAGATGTGCTGGGTTATGCCAACCTGGTGGGGGCCGGAAGGAGCGGGGAATCGCTCTGCCGCTGCGATGAGCGGAAATGCTGCGATAACTAGCGGGAGGAACATGGTCGTTGATGCTCCTAGTTGTGGGAAACACGACGCCTAAAGTACCAGGAGTTTTCCTTGGCGCTAGATGTCTCTAGGAAGGTGTCTCCAAGGTGGGCGAATCTGCAGATCCGGATGAACTCGGCTCCGAATTTAGCCATCTTGAAGATGATGCGCCTCTCTGCGACTGGTCGTTCATAGAAATGGGACAAGTATAACATAGTGCAGGAAGCGACATCCTTTTATTTCAACCCTGCATTTGGCTGGGAAGTCGGCGGATGGCAAAATACGCTAGTCTCAAAGTAGCTGGTATCTCGGCTCAACACACGTTTCAATCATTCACACTTCGTGTCCTGGGAATGAGTCATGTCGCATCATACCTCGCAACGCGACGTTGCGACGCTTCAACAAGCCGACTTCACGAGGAATGCGAGGGTGATATGAAGGCTAGAATGCTCTGAAAGCCTTCGGTTGACGTTGAGCGAGAGCGAGTAACTCGGCGTAGCCACCCGGCAACGCATATATGAACAAGACGGGAGCCGTCGGAGCCTGTCACTGAAGATCTAGAGCCTCGTCCTGGACTGCAGGTGTCTGGCGCTTCCCCTCTCTCTCTTCCCTCTTCTCTATCGCCGCTATTATATCCGGCCCTCTACTTCCAACGTTATTTCCCCGACGTACCTAGATAGCCTCCCACAACAACACCAAAATGACCTCTATGGCCGATCTGACCACAGAGGAAGGACTGAGCAACCATCTGACGGCCAAAAGCGTCGGACATACCTCCGTCACCCTCCTCACTGGTGGCACAGCAAACTATGTCTACCGCGCCCTTCTTTCTGATGGCCGGACGGTAGTCTACAAACACGCAGCGCCCTACCTCCACTCGAATAAATCGTTCGCCTTCGATTCGAGCCGCATGGACTACGAAGACCGCGCCCTTGAAGCCCTGCCCCCACTCCTTAAGGAGCAACTACCAGAATCCGACGTCCATCCTGTGGGCTGGTACAGCTATGACCAGGAAGCAAAACTGTTATGCATTGAGGACGGTGGCGAGAGAGAGTTGAAGAAAGCATATGCAGATGAACGATTGGACATCACAAAGATTGGCGAGGAGCTTGGGCGATGGATTGCCGCGCTACATGAGTGTTCGACGAAGACATCACTTTCGCTGACAAACCAAGACGACTTGAAGGCGAACAATCACATTGGAGTTACCATCTATCGACACTCGTACCGAAACCTTTCCAGCGCGCTCGCCCAGTTCGGACACGATGCAGACCTCGGAAAACGCATTGATGAAGAGTTCGGTAGCAAGCTCGCGACCGAAAACGAGTGCGTCTGCCATGGCGACTTCTGGCCGGGGAATGTGCTGGTACGAGTTCGAAACGAGGCGGACAAGGACGCCAAACTAACAGTTTTGGATTGGGAAATGACAAGGCGGGGGACGAGTGCGACTGATGTTGGACAGTTCGCTGCCGAGGCTTTCCTGCTTGATCGGTTCCGCGGTGGCAGAGGACTGCTTCGAGCCTTTCTCAACGCGTATGTCGTTGCAAGGATAGACAGCGCTGTAATTGGGAAGGCGTGGATTAAACGGATGGCGGTGCACTGGGCGGTACGTAACTCCAGTTTACAAAGCACGTCGTGATTGAACGACGGAGCGACATTTACCCAGCACGTCTTGTACTAAGACGACTCCGGATGAGCTCTACTGACATGATTTCGTAGGTACATGTCGCGTTTTGGCCAACTCGGGTCGAATGGACGGATCGGGAGGGAACGCAAAAGCTGGTAGACATTGGGGTGGGTGTTCTGGACGCTGTCATCAAGGACAATTGGGAGACTCTTTGTGCTTCGGAATTGTTCAGCGAAGTCGGGTCTGAGTGGAACGATCGCTAGCAGAGGGCTTAAGCCAGGGGTACAGGCTGCGTTGCGATTACGAGATAGCTAGGCTATTGCTTAACTCAAGAGGTACTGGAAGCCCTACTCATGAGCTTTACCAACATCATGTCTCAACTTTTCCGATAATAGCAGTGGCGTAGAGGAACGGTGGGTGCCACTCACTTGGGGGAAGATAGCTAAAACACGTCTACACTCTAGCGCAATATCTCTACCGTCGGCAACATATGCATGGGCCCAATGTCGCTCCATGTCGCCATTGGGGTGTGCAACAGTTGTTTCAGCCTTTCGCGCAATGAGCTCTCGCAGAAAACAGCGAAAGTCTGAGACCATCCATGAATTCCTCCCGCAGAACCGGCACTTCCGATGGCCCTATATGAGTCGGACCACGCCACGTTTGATCTCGATTCCAGGAATCTTTATTTCCCCCGTGGTCCTATCCATCGTCATGTTATCATCCGTTGCCCCTGGAATGGCCGACACGTGGCGTTCCACGCGTTCAAAGCCCTCCGGGGTCCGTCTCAAGAGGAGATACCCAATGTCTCTACTCCCAATCACAACTGCTTCCGTCCTCGACTCTAACCCGGAGAATCTTGACATCAGTATCAGGCCAAAGAAAGTCTCCTTCTTTGTTGCATGTCTAAAGTACTCAGGGTCCCTCTGCGCCTTATTTGGAAGCAGCGCTGGTGGTGAGGCAAACTCCCACTTGCCATTCGTGGCAGTCTCACCCGATGACGAAGGGATCAGAACCTTCTCTGCCTGAAACAGCCACCCGGTCACGTCGAGATATTTCGGGAAAATGCTATATCTCGACTTCTCTAGAATCTGCTCACTTGCTGTACTCCAGTCCAGCACTGTCCCATCTGAATACTGCACTTGAGCACCCACAATCAGGCAGTCGTCCAAGTCCCGCTCAGCGCCTCTGGGGAAGGCAAGAAAGTTTGCTCGAGGACTGATGTCCACCCATCCATCGTTCTTTGGGCGGCTCACAATTCTTTCGTCGGTCCGAGCCCGCTTCCAACCAGCCCACGTCCAACTAGGGAAACACGGTCGGCGTACAAGGTCGGCCGTGTGGTACCAAAGGAGGCCGCGCGATAACGCTTCCAGAACAGTTGGCCTGTCTTGCTCTATGGGAAGTCCACACAACAACTTGAGATCAGGGCTGGACCGGAAGAGGGCCGCAACGCAGTCTATGGCGTCTTGCTCGAAAGACAGATTTCGGTTGAGGAAGTCGTTTATCCATGTACTGGCCAGAACTCTGCCTTGCTTTTTCCTGGGGTACGTAAAAGCCGGTCGAAACAGTTTACTATAACTAGATCTTGCGGGTCGAAACTCTCGAGGAGAGCGTATGTCCTCGTGGTAGTGCACTTCTTGACACTGCATGTAACACTGGCTATCGGTGAAGACGAGGCGCCGTTTCGCCAGAAGCCCTTCCTGGAATGTCCAGCCACGAGAATTCCACACAGAATCATGAATCTCCTCGTCTGTGCTGATATGGGTCACCATGCACAGGCTGCCGATGCGAGCAGATGATTGTGAGGTTCGCGGGCGAGATACACCGGGTAAACCGTATTCTGAGTCGTTTCCGGCTGCGGCGATGATGGTCAAGTGAGACTCGGAATATATCTCGCCCATCCTCATGATCTGATCTCGTTTGATCTCGGGGTCGTCTTGCGTGATGCAGTATCTGTCTACCCATATGTAGCGAAGCCCAAGTCTTCTGGTAACATGCATGGCGTCATCGACAGCTCGGGGTAATATTGCCGGCAACCCTCCCGGACCGGGCGGCCCATCCTGAAACGATCCCCATACGTAGCTGAGTGTTACATACTCAGATCTGAGATCGTCGAAGGGAACAATCGTTCTCGTCTCCACATCAATCGTCTTGAAACCAGGTATGGATGTTGAGTTTGCAGTGTTGCATTTGTGGTGATGCCCACTGCACCATCTTAGCCAATTTCCAATGAGATCATAGTCTACTTCGTTGGTATTCATGTGACAACCACTGAGTCCGGGGCCTGTATGAACCGGAAGTATGATCGGAGTATGGAGAGTGTTTTCGTCGTTGGAGGGCGACGGCTCCTTGTATCGAAGACATGGTGTAGCAGGGATGGTGGGGTTCTTTGTAGCAAGGATCTTCAGCGTTTTCAGCGGTTGGGATTTCCATGCCGAATTTTCATCCCATTTGCACGATTCCAGTAGTTGACAAAATACACAGTTTGGATCCATAGCTGTGGGTGCAGCTCGCAGGTCGATCCATTGATCTGGCGGGCTATCCGAGTCGCTGTTGAGATTTAAAAACGAGCATGCTTCGCAAAGGACTACCTCTTGCGCAGGTGTACAGTCGCATTCAAAACTATTGGTCTCTCGTATTGTCGATCCCAGTTGGGCTGGCCACGATGGATTAGGATAGCCTTGAATGGCCCCGAGCGTTGGATTTTCCTGATCAGACTCGGTGGAACTAGGTCCTGGGGTTGAGACAGCGTTTCCCATGATTACTGCCCGCGCGGGATTTTATTTGGAGTCAATAAAGAGTGCCAGGTTGGTTCTGCCTTGAGCGGAGAGGAGTGCCGGCCAGTTGCTGCCTTGAAATCCAAGCAGTGCGGGGTGGCGGGCAAAATATGTAAGCAGCATAAACACTAAATTGCACATATGAGAAGACCTTGCTCTCGCTTGCGTAGCTCTAGTGAGTGTTGTCAAAAATGCAATAACAAGAATTAGTACCCGGACGTGCTATCTACAGTACTAGGTCAAAGTCTGTTTCCACCCCGTTCCCTGGATTTACCGACTCGTGTATGGGCTCGGGAGATTTCCAGGTCGTATATGCTCTTACGTACGATTTACTACTCCCGCCAAAACGTACGAAGGCGATAGAAAAAGTGTATAGTATGGCGAATCTGGGTATCACGATGCGGATAGTTTTCTTTTAGAATCGAATTTATTCTTATAACAATCTACTATGCCATTTTATAACGAGGCCCCACCGTAACGTCTCGCCCCAATCGGTATTCAAAACGGCTTCAACATATTCAAGTCATGGGTCTGAACTTGCCAGCGGTCAGCCTGGTAGCCAGTGGTAAAATATGCTGCTGCATTCGTGTCACCCTTCATGGTCCATAGCATCCAGTTGAGAATCGCTTTGCCAAAAGTGCCGCCGTTTGCATCGCCTAATGTACCACCATGTCCAACGTTAATGTTACCCTTCCACGAGGGAACACCAGCTGCTAGATTCTTGAAGTCACGCTCGCCCTAAATTTGATGTCAGTATTGCAAGTGCATGTGTGAATGTGGACGACTGAGGCACAGAGTAGAGCTTACATTCGCGTACGCAATGTCACCGCTTCCACCAAGCACAAATAGCACCGGCTTTCTCCAGTCCTTAGCTGATGTCTGGTTCTGTAACAGTCCAGAGCTAATCACACCCACGGTATCCACACGGCTGTCCCAAATGTTGTCAATCGCCTCGACGCCACCACACGAAAAGCCAGCTGCCATGATCTTACTCGCGTCGACATTGGCATACGCTCCAGTACCGGCAATCTTGGTAACCCAGTCAATCGCTGCTTTCATGGTACCCGCGTTGGAAGTCCCTCCGCCATTGGGGCTACCTTCAGCGATGGCAAGGAAGCCATAGCTGGCGATATTTTGCAGAAGTGCCGAGTTGGAACGCCCATCGGTGCTGCAGGCGCCGTTACCCCAGACGAGCACGGGGAGTTTCTCGGTGCTGGTGTTCTTGGTCGGGTAGTAGATGGTGTGGCCGCTGAGAGAATTGTCGGTCTTGTAAGTGCCGGGCCCGAATGGACCTGCACCACTTCCTTGCTGTTGGGCTTGTTAGAGGGAGTGTGGATTAGGGAGGACGTTTGAGAATAACATACTTGTCGTGCCTCTACATTAAGAGGAGATGAGTTGGCCTGGTCAAAGAAAAGCGCTGCAATGGTGAGGACAAGTGTTTGCTTCATTCTGGCGACGATGTGTTAACACTGGGAAGACAAAAGGCTGCGATGGACAAAGTGCAGACATGGCAAATGCGCAAGCCATTTATATACTTGATCGTTCACATGTTTCCTACGTCTCGTCACTATCTCAGATGGTGACAATATACCTGAATGCCTAATCTCTAAATGGCGGTGGCTACCTCTGGTACTTCTTTAGGTATTGCCGCCAATAGCAACGGAGTATACTTCTTCATACGGGTGATGTTCGCGAATGAAGCCTGAATCAACCTAAGCACCCGTGGCCAATTCTGGGGTTGAGTGTCACACAATCCGCTCATGATTGGTAAATGCGCACTGGTCGGACGCTAGTGAGTATCAATATGTGTGGAGCGTGGAAACGTCTTGGCAGACCGGTTAAGCTATCACCATGGCCGCCGGATAAGATCTCGGATCTTGCACCAGGTTATTTGGATTGCGGGGAAAACATCGCGTATCGAAACGTCGGGTATCACGGTTGGAGGAATTTCCCGGGCAACTCGATAGCCATGCGAGGGCGATCTCGGTATCGAAACTCGGGTATCAAGGGATGGTGCTATGGTCTTGCTCATATTAGCTTGAACACTTGTTTGTTTGGGAACGACGTACTGGTTGGTGATCGTAGTCATTCCGTGTTTCCTGGCAGGGTCTGAGTACGACACCTGGTATATGGAGAGGCTGGAGACGAACGTCAAGATGCAGAAATGTAAGCGCCGATTTGACTAGGACTGAGTTCGAGATTATCATCTGTTTGTATTAGCCAGGTGAGATCAAAAGCCCAGCACCCGTCGTGCGCGATACCAGGTCCTATACTCACTCCTCTATCGACAGATCATAAACTCTAGACATTGACGAAAGAGCAGTCATTCTATGCTGTGATAGTGCGACGTTGGTCACCAAGTGCAAAGTATAGACATCGCAAGCAATATCAGCCAGGGAAGTTGACGACTAGGCGGTCGTAGGGCGCCGCTATGGATCTAGCGCCCGCGGCAATAGTGTCTAGACTTACTAATAGAGATCGCGAACCGTTTAAATTGTATCGGATGAACACAATTACAGGTGGGCAGAGCTGGCTTAGGAGCCGACATGTTCATGATCGCCTCTTTCTTCGCCGCCACCGCTTCGTCCTCAGATTCTTGATTTCAGCTTTTACGTGACGGTATTGACAGCGGCGAGAGCATTCTGAGCGGGCGCGTGATTGGCGCGCGATTGGCGCGCAAATTAGACGTGTACTCTGTGCAAGTTGCTAACGTAACAAGCAGGCATAACAAGCAACTCGGTAACACTTCGTAGCAAGATGTAGATCACTATAACGAACTATAGGTGTGCGCATTTTCAAGTCCTTCTCCTACCAAGATCTTCTTTACAGAGTTGATACCCCAGCTTTTTAGCCGCGTGAGGAAGAACCCCCGGATCAAGGTCTTCTTCTCTCTGGCTTAGCCCTGCCAAACGGGGGGTCCAGGCCACCTGTAGTTCTTCACTGAATCGACGTTGTCCGGCAGCCAAATTCCTGTGATGCTTGCGTCAGCTTTGATGTATTATTTGAAACCGAGAGAACCCTGCTTGTTCGCGAATTTGCGTGGAAGCGAGTATGTGTGTGATACTTTGTAATCAGGAAGCTTACCAGGATCAGTCAAGGCGTAGGCACCAGGGAATCTGGTGAAAGGGCCTGGTGTTCCTCCTCCTGGCCCCATCACTTCGACCTGCGCACAGCCGATATACTGTTTTGTCGAATTGTAGTTATAGGTCATTTGGAAATGTTCTGCGCGAACCAAGTATTTTCCTGGAGGTGTTGTCTTCGGAATGGTGAAGTTCATCTACACACTTAGATTAGCGGGTTTCCTGGTGCCTAGTGCTACGTTCAAGCATTACCTCTCTTTTCCCAGTAATGTCAAAACCAAACTTCGCAATTTTGAACCATTCTCCATCACCCGTGTAGCTTTCGATGTCACCCGGGGCTTTCGACATGTATATCTGACCAGGGCCCCAGTGCACAAGGCCACCATCATACTCCTTGTATTCGAGCGCCGTCAGTTCAAGTCCAATATCGGCATAGCCGCGCAAGGTGTGAAGGTTGACAGGCACTAACCTGATGATTCAGTACTTTCTCTTCATCGGCTTTCGCGTAGTAGGCGAAAGCGCGCATGCCTAATTGGCTGCCTGCCTCAACCTTGGCCGTCTTGGTCAGATGTCCCGTGTTTGTTGCGTTCTCGCCGCAGACTTGGGTTTCGCCAAAGTAGTCGAGTATTGGCATCAGCATATAACCCCGGTAGTCGGGAGCGCGCGGGCTTTATGAAGTCAACCCAAGTATCATTCGGGCAAAGGATGTCTCAGAGCGAGTCAAATGGTGTGGGAGAGGACGCACCGCACGTATTCATACCACTTGGTAGCAGTGTTGTTCATGATCAGAACTGGGAAGCCATCTTGGTAATGGATTAGCTGCATTCAACGGCGAGAAGATGGATCGGTTACGTACAATGTCCATAGACCGGCTGCACCGCTTGCAAAAGCAAGACGGACAGCATTGGTCCCGTAGCGGCAAGGGAATTGAGGAAACTCTTCATCTTGGATGATACACTGTCTGGATGTTCTGCGATGAAAGGGAGTGCAAATCTATATATACTAGTGAAGGTTCCGTAGTCTCCGTGCTTGATGGGGTCATTATCGCAAGGCTAACTCGGTCCAGGAAGATCCATATCACGGTGCAGTCCTCGAATCCGGTAGACCTTTTACCGACGAACCGATTCGTCAGAGTCAAAGGGAGCATTTCTGGAATCCTGTCATGGCTATCTGACCCCTCTGAATCAAATCACCGAGATTGGAATTTGATTTGCCTCCTGTAACCTCCGAGACCCCCAAGATGCTTCGGTCTAGGGACACATATTTGCCGGTTGGGGTATATCAATATGTGGATATGTTCTACTGTGTGGATATATACTATATGCAACCTTGTATATGATCTGGCGGAGTGTGCATGCAGCATGCGATTGGGCATGTGACGTGACGGGTAGGTGGTGTCATGAGTACCCAATGCATTGTTCAAATGGGCTTCAGCCGTATCTTACTTGACTGAGATACTGTGGGGTACGGTTAAAGTCGTCCAGTATACAGCGAGCTGCCTTCCATATGCACTCAATCTATCATTCGTGATTTGATCAATCGGGTTGCTCATATAGTCTTACAACAACGGGTGCTAGTATAGCGGTTTCCATGTGCTTCGGGGCCCTTGTCAATGTTCATTATCTTTGATCAGTCGCCATTTTTGTCTTCGAGAGACTGGCGTTTCGCTCCGACTTTCAGCCATCGGACTTGTCTCACCAAGGATCGTCCTATAATCGGCTTTCAATGTCTTGCGTTTACGATGCAGTTTATACTAGAGCCTTAGGTAGTTCGACTGGAGAAGCTGGAAGGAGTTCCCATTCGGAAAATTGCCACAAGAACCGTCGTTTCCGTGCTTTCAATGTCATGCGGAGCTTAATCTGCTTTTCTCAAGGTGTCACCGATATCATGGCAACTTAGTAATCTGAAATACAGCCGTAAATTCCGATAGTTTCAAAGAGTACATACAGTCATATACCGATTCTTGATATGTTCGTGTGAGCTGATCACCGTCTCATACCAATCACACTATGTAAGGCCAGAAGCGCACCTTCTGGTCCCCATCGACACCGCCGATCAACTTCCTATCCCCTGAAACAAATACCTTTCGTGACGAAGTGAAGTGATCAAATTCGTCTGGACCCCATCTATACTTCAGATTCTTCTCGAAATCATAGACTTCCAATCCACCTCCCACGCGCCATGCCAACTGTCCGTCCTCGAGCCAAGAGAGCATTTCAATTGACAAGTAGTCCTGCGCTAACCATTCCTGGACGATCGTCAAATCGCTCATCCTCGCGACCCGTATCATACGGTTGTAGGCGCAGAATGCAAGGTATTCTCCGTTGGGTGACCATGTTGCTTTTACTATTTCCACGTCGGGCGGAGCAAAATCTGCTACCTCAACTGGTACGTTCTCGATGGACCAAAGTTTGGCAGTAGGTAATGGGTATCCACTGGATATCAGAAGGAATTTACCATCTGGCGAAAACTTTGTAAGATAACTGTATCCGGTCGTCTTTGATCCAAAGTCCTGAACCAGTTGTCCAGAATGTGCATCCCAGATTTTCGTCCACCCACCTCGATCTGTTGTTACGACGTATTTACCGTCGGCGCTGAAAGCTCCGTTCGCGATTTGGTCGTCGGGACCAGATAAGGCGAGGTCGTAGGTGGCATTGTCGAGATCGTAAACGTGTACAGGGCCATCGAACAGATAAGTAGCCAATATGCGGCGGCCGTCTTTGCTGGACTGTGTAGGATCGTCTGCGACCAGATCACCGGGACGCATAATGGGTGCTTGAACAGGTATCCCTTCGGCCGAAAGACGGATCTGCGTAATTTTGTGTTTATTCATGACGACTGCCGACCGATATCTCGATGAGATGATCAAGTCGTATTGACCTCCAGGGGCTGAACGAAGCTCCACTAGCCCATTTTCCTCCGCAGAACTGTGTGCGGGTGTAGAAACAATTTCCCCCGTAGCGAGCTTGATCACTCTCATATCCGTTGAGTTGCTCAACACCAGGAACTTCTGGTCCGGGCTGAGGGAGGCATCGAAGACTGTCTGACCTAGAGGAACAGGCATCTCATAGATCTTTTCCACAGTACCCCACAGTTTAGGATGTCCTTCGGCCCACTGCGCAGATACATTGTTCTTCTTGAAGTCGGAATCCAGCCTAGAGGTGGGAACGGCAGGAGCAACTGGCGCTTGGAGCCCCTGAGGCTGTGTTCGGGATGGTACGCTTGGCAACGCACGCGCGCCTTGGAGGAGCCATGGTAGGACGAACAAAAGCGAGGCAGAAACCATTCTCGCAGGTGAATAGTAGTGCCAACTAGGGAAAGCTATCTTGGGCTGCTGAGAAGAGAACGTCAAGTTGTGCGATAGCTTTATGAAGAAGCTGGGGGCTATTGGGACAGGGCGGTAATGTACAGCTCGTCCAACCCTATCACTCGATTAATATGTCCAATCAAACCCGCCGCGGATACCCGAATAGGCTGAACGAAGAGATTTCACAGTACGATTGCTTGCGTTTGCTCGAGGTTGCGCCCCCAAAATTAAATTTGAGACACTGCCTTTGTGATCTCGGAGTTGATCAAAACAGATTAGAGCCTGTCCAATTGTGAGATAGTAGCGGAATAGTCTGTATAGCGGCAATGCATGCTTTGCCAATAGATCGTAGCTGAACCTTGCACCCAACTTCCCCACTCCCAGAAGCCCGGGGATAGACAACGTTGGCGACACGGAGATGTGTGCACATGGCCACATTGGGAGAACGACGGCTAAGATCTTATAGCACATGCAGATGGAGGGGATACACATGAGGAGATGAAGTCTGTGTCGTATGCGGAGACCTGGACATGTGAGGCGTATGCGCGAGCGGAATAAGCTCGGGGCTTAGCAGACCATACCCAAAGACCATCACGTACAGTCTCTCGTACGAGATAAATGTAACACCTTCGGCTAAAGTGAAAGCTGGATGGTCATCACCTACAGCGACTGCACCTGCTCTATTCGATGGAGTCTAAAGTGCGGAGTGCATGCATCATGCTGCAGCAATTTTAATCAGCACCTTCTAGGGGTTCCAGGTGACGGTTTTGAGTAGTCAATGATAAGCGTTGCGTGGGAGACACTGGAACATTCATTTGCGCGGAGAGGACTGACCAATCCATCTAAAGACCGGAGGGTCCGCCTTGCAGACTGACATCAGCGTCTCCAAATCATATGGTCATTCGTTTTCCATCCATTCGAGCAAATCTGGAAAAGAGAAAACTAATGGCGAAGGCCACAATTCGCATGCCCATGGTTGACCTCCAGTTTCAACTCAACGCCATTCCGAGTCGCCTATGATCTAACCAGGCAGAAACACAGGACGCCGAAGGAAGACTTGAAGGCCCTCAGATTTCAACGCCACCCTCCTCATCCATCGTCATATCCCCCATGTTGCCAGCGAAGATGTACTCGTCGTCGTCGATAAAGACCTCCTTCTTGATCGGACTGCCGCCGTTGAGGTTGTTGTTCTTCTTTGCCTTCGTAACGCGACCAGTCTTGACACCTGCACATTTCCACGTTAGCAAGGTTCGAAATGCCTACAGGCCTGCGGCTGCACAAGCGGCCCTCTCCTTCTTCGTCTCCAGAGGGAATTGGGCCGTGTTCGAAAGGGTATGGGTGTGTTTACCGTCAGACTTGGTCGGTGTCCGAGGTGCGCGCGGTGCCTTTGGACGAGCCGGGCTCGGTGCCGGTCCAACGCGACCAGCAGCTTCGGCCTTCAGCTCCTTGGCCTTGGCCTTGGGCTTGCGGAGGAAGTTTTCGATCGCATTGTAGGTGGCTTCTCCACCGTAGAGGCGGGCGACCTCACGGCAGTTGATCTACCCCAATTAGTCGGTGCCATGGTGCGTTTGGAATGATGTAGAGGGGTGGCGCGAATGTAACGGGTAGGATATGATGAGTATTTGAAGAGGGGAAGATGTAAGGGTGCAAGCCAGAACGGCTGCGTAGCAGCAACTACTGCTAACGATACGAAGCTGATGTGCAGGATATATGGTGAAGGTGTTGGGGAGGAGAGGCGTACCGAACCATCAAAGCTTGCGATGATTGCAGCGAGGAGGCGGTCCTTGACTTCTTGGTCGGCCCAGTTGATTCCCATTGTGAGTCTGGTTAGTGTAAGTTAGCACCCCAGTGTGATGGTTCTCATCGCGAGCACTTACGATTAGATGAAGAGGTTGTAGTTGGCGTGCAGAGCAGATGCTGCAGAAAGCTGTTGCCGTGGGAAGTCCGTGTTGAGTTGGAGGAAGAAAGGTGGATGTCGTGGGAGCAACGTGCGAGTCTGGATCTTATAACCGTGGGGCAGGTGAGCGGTCGTCGCCGTGAGCAACGCGCCCACCCGCTGTTGCTCATCATGTGATTGCGCGTTTGCGCGGACGTGGGCTGAGTGATAAGCAGATCAAGGTGATGAGAGTGAGAGCGAGATGCTCCACGTCGTCGCATGGTGCGCACTTGCATATTGTGGCATTTTCAACGAACAAAGTGGATGCAGCTAACCGCGGATCCCTGACCTGAAGCGATGCGTGAGACTCGGCACATTTCAGACTTTCACAGTGCGTAGAAATAGAGCAATAATTTGTATCTACAGTTGTACGTCATGGGGACGAAGCACACGTTTGAGATGGTAAGACAAACCATCCCCGCCAGTATCATGTGGAGTCAGACTCATTTTACCGTCCCACTACCGGTGCTGCATGTTGACGAAAATGGCGACGACAGGTCGCATCGCCATGAAGATGCAACCAACGGAAAGGGCATCCAAGCAAACTGGTTTTCCCAAGTCAAGAGCGGTGAATGTTGCCGTGGCGATGAACATGAGAGCAATATCTGGAATACATACACTGTGACACAGGTCGTTCGTGACTCAGTCGTCGCATCCAGGAGCAGCGCGTATCGCACCAACGGCCACAGTCGACAGGGCCTCTGGATCTGCAACCTCTGAGTCGATCAGGAACCAGCAGATTCGATATCTCCTTTACGTTCGACGCCACCTCTTCCACCAG
>Ga0247803_1001034_pt1 | contig 14734 bp, 11 predicted proteins | sample UWRJL014104B1_FD_180928 | JGI IMG/M metagenome (GOLD analysis project Ga0247803, IMG submission 180928) | Plant litter microbial communities from Arlington Agricultural Research Station in Wisconsin, United States - UWRJ-L014-104B-1 | ecosystem: Environmental > Terrestrial > Plant litter >...
AACAATCTGGCGGATACCAATTTTTGGTTCCCAGCCAGTCATTGCCGTCACTTTCGTGTTGTCTGTCAAATATAGACGTATATCAGCCGTACGTGTTTCCGGAACCACTTTGATAGGGATAGTTTTCCCAGTTACTTCCTGACATATTTTTGTCAATTCCTGCAACGAAGCGCTGCTTTGCAAACCGCCACCTGCATTCAGGATTTCACCGTTCACTTTATCGAGATTGTGAAGTTGCCAGTCAATCAAACGATAAAGATCTGCAACGTGGAGCATATCACGCATTTGTTTTCCTGTTCCGCCGTATCCGAAATAGCCTAATTGCTGCTCGAAATAATGTTTGGCAATCCAGAGTACCATCACGCCCTGATCAACTTTGCCCATTTGCCATGGACCTGTGATCACGCCGCAACGGTTAATTACAGTGCGCAAATTGTAAAACTCATTATATTCCTGAATGATTAATTCAGAAGCAAGCTTGGTTGTTCCGTAAAGGGAACGTGCGCCGTTCAACGGAAAATCTTCTGCAATTCCTTTGGAAGACACTCCTGGAACCGGTTGATCATCAGCTAAAGAAAATCGCGTTTCTTCTTCAACAAAATTTAACGTTTCAATCGTTTTTATAGGATAAACACGGCTTGTCGAAAGGAAAATAAAACCAGCTTTATGCTTCAAAGCATAGTTCAGGCAGTTTACAGTCCCGACAAGATTGGTGTTGATCAGATAATCTGGTGTTCCATCCAGGCCTGCCAGTACCGACGGTTCTGCCGAAGCTTCGATAACTGTATCCACGGCTGGAAATGCATCGAAATCTTCTTTATTTCTGATATCACCATGAACGAACTCAACACCTGCTTCCTTTAACCGGCTCAGATTCAATTCGGAACCACGACGTTTCAAGTTGTCTAATGCGAAAATCTGATAATCAGGATAGTTTAATTTTAGGGATATCGCCAGTGCCGATCCAACAAATCCGGCCCCACCGGTAATAAGTATTTTCATGAATAATATGAGTATATGAAAGATTGAGTGAATGTGTGCTCTCTTCGAACTTCAAAGTTAGGATCATTCGGCAAATTTGAAGGGATAAGTTGCTGTTTTTTATGTAACGGTGCACAAACAACCAATCACACACTTTAATTAGAAATAAAATTGGTAAGTATAAAGTAAGTAACTAAAATTGGTAACTTTAAGACATAGTAGATTCTTTGCCACGAAAGCTTGTAATTGTTCGTACAGAGTTTAAATTCCTGAGCCACATATGAGATTTTTTACGCCCTGCATTTTCTTTATTTTGAGTGTTATGGGCGATTGTGTCGCGCAGCTCTCCGATGCGAAAGCCATTACTTCTGAAAATGTCCCTTCCTATCCGTTATCACTTTATAAAGCTGCAACAGTCGACGCGCAGAATCTTTACAACGGGCGGCTCTATTACATTTATGATTCCCAAGAGGAAGAATTTCAGTTTTTTGACAGTCGTAAACTGGTAAAAGGTACCGTTTATTACGACGGGCAGCGTTACGAAGATATTCCTATGATGTATGATATTGTCAGGGATGAATTAATTATAACGCATGCAAATGGTTATGAAAATATCCTGCTCCAATCTCCAAAAGTCAAATACTTCTCAGTTCACGATCATAATTTCAAACGTTTCGAGTCAGGTCAGGGAATTAATGCTGATATGAAAACCGGGTTTTACGATCAGGTTTATATGGGAAAAACCAAAATACTCGTGCGGCGAACAAAGCAGCGGCAGGAAAAAATTGTAGAGAAAAAGGTGATCGCACTGTTTCCGGATAAGAATTTTTTCTACGTCTTTAAAGATGGAAAGTATCACTCGGTACATTCTAAGAAGTCATTGTTCGCGCTTTTCCCGGAACAGAAAAGGGAATTGCGAAAAGAATTGCGTGAACAGAAAAACAAATTCCGTAAGAATCGTGAAAAGGCTATTGTCGCTATGGTCGCCCGTTATGATGAACTAACTAAACCATGAACATATTCAGAAACTTTACGCTACTTCTTTCTCTGATTCTTTTCTCACAATTTAGCTGGGGGCAGACAGTCACGGAACCACGCATAACCATGCGTCTGGATTCTACGCGTTTCAATGATTTTGTGAAAGACGTGGAACAGCAGACCGGTTACTTTTTTTATTATGATGCTGCAAGGTTTGACAGTTTGACGATTGATCTGGAAGTAAAAGATCAAACTATCCGGAATGTTTTAGAGCAAGTTTTCAGAGGATCCGACTTCACCTATGCGATCGATGCAAACAAACGTGTATACATCACAGAAGGCCAGAGAATTATTACACAATTTCAACCCGGTTTATTTAATCCCAACAGCGGCGATGGAAACGAGGCCGTAACTTACGCGACTCCAGATAATGCGGCACAGGAAAAACTACTCTCAACCGCGGAAAGCAAAGTGCATGAAATTGGCGTCAAACGGTATAAGATTACGCCTGGAAATTCTACGATCACCGGTTATATCCGCAGTGCAGTAACCGGAGAACCAGTTGTCGGAGCTGCGGTTTTTATCGAGTCGCCATCCATCGGTGTTACCACAGACGCGTTAGGGTTTTACTCATTAACAATTCCGCGAGGCAAGCAAAAACTGAAAATTAAAAGTTTCGGTATGCGGGAAACACAGCGGCAGATTATTCTTTACTCTGACGGAAAACTGGATGTCGAAATGCGTGAAAGTGTGATTGCTTTGAAGGAAGTTTCTGTCAAAGCGGGTATGGACAAGAATGTTGTAGGTACACAAATGGGCCAGGTAAAATTGACCATCAAAAACCTGAAACAGGTACCCACCGTTTTCGGGGAAACCGATTTGCTGAGAACGGTAATGACATTGCCGGGTGTAAAATCGGTTGGAGAAAACAGTACCGGATTGAACGTTCGCGGAGGTTCGACGGACCAAAACCTTATTCAGTTCAATGACGCTGTCATTTACAATCCGTCCCACCTTTTCGGATTTTTCTCCGCTTTTAATCCTGATATTTTAAAAGACGTTGAATTATATAAAAGTACAATTCCATCAAAGTTTGGCGGCAGGTTGTCTTCTGTTCTTGATATCAATAGCCGCGACGGGAATAAAAAGAAATTCGTTGCGTCTGGCGGTATCGGTCTGGTCACTGGCAGACTGACTTTGGAAGGCCCAATAATCAAAGACAAAACTTCCTTCATTATAGGTGGTCGTTCAACCTATTCAAGCTGGCTCCTGGGCCGTTTGGACGATGCTAAATACAATAATAGTTCGGCGTCTTTTTATGATGTGAATGCAAATATCAGCCACGAGATCAACGAGAAGAATAGTATTTACGTGACGGGCTACATGAGCAAAGACAGGTTTAAATTGTTTGGAGACACAACGTATTCTTACCAAAACCAGATCGCGTCAATTAAATGGAAGCATACATTTAACACGAAATTATACGGAGAATTTACTGCTTCCCATAGCAAGTACAACTATCAGATGGAAAGCCAGGGATTGCCGCTGAATGCTTTCGATTTAAAATTTGATATTAACCAGTCGCAGTTTAAGGCCGATTTTAATTACGTTCTTCATCCAAAACACACGCTGGACTTTGGGGTAAGCTCGATTTACTACAAACTGCATCCGGGACTTTTTTCTCCAAAAGGAACCGAGTCGCTTGTGATTCAGGAACAACTGGAACAGGAGCAGGCTCTGGAAAGTGCAGTATACCTCGAAGATAAATTTGAAGTGAACCCAAGACTTTCTGTTACTGCCGGTCTTCGTTATTCACTTTATCAATATCTCGGCCCGAGAACGGTCAATAAATATGTTCCAGGTTTCCCTATCGATAAAATATATGAAGACGGAACGCAGCAGTATGCTTCCGGGAAAAAGATCAAAGGATATGGAGGGCCGGAATACCGTCTTTCTCTTCGCTACACGATTTACGATAATCTTGCTCTGAAAGTTAGTTATAATACGCTTCGGCAATACATTCACTTGCTTACGAACACCATGACGGTGTCTCCCACGGATATCTGGAAGTTGAGCGATCAGTATATTAAACCGCAAACTGGAGATCAGGTATCTGTTGGTCTGTATAAAAATTTCAGAGGAAATAAAATCGAAGTTTCACTGGAAGGTTACTATAAGAATATCCAGAATTTCCTGGACTACAAAGGCGGCGACTCGCTGATCATGAATCCACGAATTGAAGCAGCTGTTTTGGGAACAAGAGGCAAAGCATACGGGGTGGAATTTATGGTAAAAAAGATGACTGGAAAATTGAACGGTTGGCTGGGATATACCTATTCACGGACACTGCTTCGCGCGCTGGACCGGGAGTCGCCTGACGCACCGAATAAGGGAAATTATTATCCAAGCAATTACGACAAGCCGCATGATTTTACAATGATCAGTAATTATCGTTTATCTCACCGATTCAGTGTTTCGTTCAACTTTACATACAGCACAGGCCGGCCTTACACGCCGCCGATTGGTAAGTACATCATTGATGGTGCTCAACGGGTTTATTATGCGGATAGAAACCAGTTCAGGATTCCGGATTATTATCGGGCGGATCTTGCGGTAAATATTGAAGGAAATCACAGGGTTAAAAAATTGGCGCATAGTTCCTGGACTTTCGCCGTATACAATGTCCTGGGGCGGAAAAATCCTTCCTCTGTTTATTTTCAGACGCAAAATGGAATGGTTAATGGTTATCAGCTTTCCATTTTTGGGCAGCCCATACCAACTGTTACCTATAATTTTAGATTTTAACCTGGTATGGTAAAAAGGTGGTGTCTCTTGATGATCAGTGCCATAAATTTCTCTCTTTTACTTTTTGGATGCGTAGAACCGTTCTCGCCGCCGGAAGTAAATTCAGACGAGGGGTACCTGGTTGTTGACGGTTTTTTGAACATGGGATCTGACACAAGCATCATCGTATTAAGTCGTACGCAAAGTGCAAGCGTGAAAACAAGTGTTGTCATGGAGCTGGGTGCGAAAATTACTGTTGAGCAGGAAAACGGAGAAATTTTTACATTCACAGAAAAAGGAAATGGGTCTTACTTCTTGCCAGCCGTTACGTTAAATATGTCGGGTAAATACCGGTTGAAAATTAATACAACAAATGGAAAAGAATATCTCTCAGAATTTGTAGAAACTAAAAATACACCTCCGGTTGATAGTGTTGCAATGGTTTTAGATACCCGTCAGGACGCAGCAATTATGCAGGTAAATGCACATGATACGCAGAATCTAACGAGATTTTACAGATGGAAATTTGAAGAAACCTGGGAATATCGGGCGCCATTATATTCCTCACTTGAGTTGGTAAATGGACAGATAGTATCCCGAAAAGAAAATATCAATACCTGCTACCGAACGATAAAATCAGGAAATATTTTACTTGGATCAACAATCAAGCTGTCGCAGGATGTAATTAAAAATTTGCCCTTGACAACAGTTCAGTACAGTACCGGAAAGCTGCTTATTAAATATAGCTTATTGGTAAAGCAGTACGGGTTGACTCAGGATGCTTTTGAATACTGGACAAGTCTCTCTAAAACAACAGAAGGGACAGGCGGCCTTTTTGATCCGCTGCCATCACAGGTAACAGGAAATATAAAATGTGTGACTGATAATCAGGAATTAGTTTTTGGGTATTTCAGTGCCGCGGTAGAACAAAAGAAACGCGTGTTCTTCACGCCTGGTTTGGGCTCTTTTCCTTATTGTGAATCTCAAAAGATTAGTTTATCTGATGCTATGAAGACATCGGCTATACTACTGAATTTTTCTGGTGAACGACCGGATTCGGTTTTTGTTTCCAGTGAAACCTGCGCCGATTGCCGGGCACAGGGAGGCGTTCTTAAACGTCCTTCGTTTTGGTAGCGATTTAATAGAAATATTATGAAACGATATTATTTAATTGTGGCCGTAATTCTCGCATTCACGTTTTTTGTAAACGGGTGCGTCGAACCATTTTCTCCTCCTGAGGTAAATTCAGATGAGGGCTATCTGGTAATCGACGGATTTTTGAATGTAGGATCAGATACCAGCCGAATCGAACTGAGCCACACCCAGAATGCAAACGCGACAGCGCCGGTTTCAAAAGAATCAAGCGCGGCTGTTAGCGTTGAACAGGAAAATGGTATAACTTATACATTTACCGAAGCGGGTAATGGCTCGTATTTCTTGCCGCCTCAAAAATTCAATACAACGGCCAGGTATAGGCTGCGTGTTAAAACAGTAATCGGGAAAGAGTATTTGTCGGATTATGTTGAGGTTAAAAATACTCCTCCAATCGATAATATTGAAGGAAAAGTAGATACTCGGCAGGATGCCATGGTCATGCAGGTGAATACACATGATCCTACAAATCAGACACGTTTTTACCGCTGGAAATTTGAAGAGACCTGGCAGTACAGAACTGCTTTTTATTCAAGTATAGAAATCGTCAAAAAGGCGGGAGGGGACGATTACGAAATTGTTTCCAGAAAAGAGGATGTAAACCTGTGCTGGCGCTCGCTGAAATCGGCAAATATCTTACTGGGTTCGACCATCAAACTCTCACAGGATGTTATCAAGGATTTACCGTTGACAGCCGTGCCGATTTCTTCTAACAAGCTTTATATCAAATACAGTATTCTCGTTAAACAATATGGATTGACACAGGATGCCTTCGAATATTGGACAAGCCTGGCGAAAACCACAGAAGGTACCGGAAGTTTATTTGATCCTTTGCCTTCCCAGATTACAGGTAATATCAAAAATACGGCAAACGGCCAGGAACTGGTTTTTGGTTATTTCAGCGCATCAGTAGAACAGAAAAAGCGGATTTTTTTAACACCAAATCTCGGTTCTTTTCCAAGATGCAATGCTCCTGATACACTTACGATAGCAGATGCTTTAAAAGCTCCGGGCTCAACACTTACAAATTATTTTGGTCCCGGATCCGAATTCGTACTTACTACCAGCCCTTATTGCGCTGACTGCCGAGCACAAGGCGGAACTATTATAAAACCTTCTTTCTGGGAATGATGAAAAATATGAACATATATCGCGAGCCCATGAGATTTAAGCTCCTCTTCGTAACCATCATGGTTTCTATATTTTCTGTATTGACAGGACAGGCACAGAATAATTCCGGCGAGGAAGTTTCTCGGAAATTCCAGCAGTATAGTCAGCGCGCTGTTCAGGAAAAGCTATATCTGCATTTGGATCGCAGTTTTTATCTGGTCGGGGAAACCATGTGGTTTAAAGCTTATAGTGTGAATGCGGCAACAAGTAAGTATATGGACCTGAGTAAAGTTGCTTATCTGGAAGTGATGGATAAGGAGCAAAATGCGCTGGTGCAGACTAAATTTTCGCTGTCGGATGGAAAAGGTAACGGGTCATTGGTATTGCCATCGGCACTTCTAAGTGGAAATTACAAGGTCAGGTGTTATACCAATTGGATGAAAAATTTCAGTTCGGATTTTTTCTTCGAAACGGAGATTCGTGTTGTTAATCCTTTTGTAAAATTTGATCCCAACCCTGATGAAAAAGCAAAATTGACTTACGATATTCAATTTTTCCCGGAAGGTGGTCATCTGGTTAAAGATATTGAAAGTAAAGTCGGATTTCGTGCAGTCGCCAGTGATGGCAAGGGCTTTTATTTCAAGGGGGCATTGATTAATCAGAACAGTGATACATTGGTACGTTTTGAACCTCGAAAATTCGGAATAGGAAATTTTACATTTAAACCAGAGTCAGCTACTGGTTATAAGGTTGTCATTCGCGATCGAAAAGGGAATTCTTTCACTTATTCGCTGCCTGAAATTAAAGAACAAGGATATGTGATGCAGGTAAGAGAACAGTCTGCAAAGGAAATTGTGGTTTCTGTAACGGGAGCGGGGAATGAAAATGTCAGCATATTCACGCATACGCATCAGGACAACAGATATACTGAAACGAAAGCTTTGGTTGATGGGAAAGTCAGTTTTACTATCGACAAAAATAAATTTGGTGATGGTATCAGCCATATTACGGTTTTCAGTGCCTCCGGGAATCCTGTTTGCGAGCGGCTGTATTTCAAGCGTCCTTCGAAAGATTTGATGATCGATGGTAAAGTCAGTAAAGATGAATATGTGACACGGGATCGTGTTGTGATGGATCTGAGCACGAGTTCCGATGCCGGAATTGAAACGCTTTCGGATTTATCGGTTTCTGTTTTTCTCGCTGATTCCATTCAGACAAAAGATCAGGAAAGTATCAGCAGCTATTTGTTTCTGAGTTCAGATTTGAAGGGAAGTGTCGAGTCTCCGGAGTATTATTTGCAAAAAAATAATAAAGAGGTTGACGTTGATATTGACAATCTGATGCTTACGCATGGCTGGCGGAGATTTCAGTGGGATAACGTTTTGAAAGAAAATATAACATATCCGAATCTGCCGGAATTCGACGGTCATTTTATTTTTGGAAAAGTGATCAGTACCGTGACTGGTGAACCGGCAAAAAATATCGGTACTTATCTGGCCGCTCCCGATTCTCCCGCAAGGTTGTATTTTGCAATAAGTAATGAAAAAGGGGAAATACGGTTTGAAGTAAAAGAATTTTTCGGTCCAAAGGAAGTCACAATCCAGACAAATCTTCGGCAGGATAGTACTTACCGCTTTGAAATGGCGAATCCTTTTTCGAAGTCTCCGTTAAGTTCAGGATTATCGTCCTTCCAGTTTGATAAAACTTTGGAAAATACATTGCTCACACGTTCTATAAATATGCAGACGACCAACGCATTTTTGCCAAAGTGGTATAAGGAAGCAAAATATGTGTTTTTGGATTCTCTCGCATTCTTCGGAGCGCCTGACGAAAAATATTTTCTGGACGATTTTACCCGTTTTCCAACGATGGAGGAAGTAATGAGAGAATATGTTCGGGGTGTTATGGTAAGGCGCCGTCAGAAAGAATTTCATTTCATTATGATGGATAAATTATTTCCGCAAACATTTTTTACGGAGGACCCTTTGATTTTACTCGATGGTATTCCTATTTTTAATACCGATAAGATCATGGCGTTCGATCCGTTGAAAGTTAAGAAAATTGAACTAATGAGCGCGAGGTATTTTCTCGGTTTCAGCGCGTCTACGGGAATTGTAAGTTTATCAACTTATCGGGGCGATCTCGCTGGTTTTGAACTCGATCCTCGTATCTTAGTGATGCCTTATGAGGGCCCACAGATCAAGCGGGAATTTTATACGCCGAAATACGACACGCCGGTAAGTTTACAGAGCAGAATTCCTGATTTCAGGAACCTGCTGTATTGGGTGCCCGATGTCGTAACAGATGCGCAGGGCAAGTCACAAATTAGTTTTTACACATCCGATCAGACAGGGCATTATAGGGTCGTAGTACAGGGAATGACTAAAAATGGTTTGGTTGGCAGTAAAACGTTCAGTTTTGAGGTAACACGCAGAAATTTATAAGATAGATCTTACAGTGTCGTCCACCCAAACATAGTACAGTACTATGTCCCAATTTGAAAACCCGGAGATACTTCTTCGGGTTTTTCTTTTATCAAAAATATCAGATATAGAATTCAGAAGTATGTTTGATTTCCTTCAAAACGAAGGTGCTGTTCAATACGCCGATGTTGTCGATTTTTGATAATTTATATTTTACAAAATCATGGTATTCGTCCAGGCTTCTGACATTGATTTTTAAAAGAAAATCGACTTGTCCGGCCATGTGATAACATTCCTGCACTTCATCCAGATTCTGGATTTCCTGTTCAAATTTCTCGATAAATGCTTCGTTATGATAACGCATGGAAACCTGGCATATCGTAGTAATGGGCCTGTTTATCAGTTTTTTATCTAAAATTGCTACATACTGTTTGATAAAACCCAGATTTTCCAGACGACGGATCCGCTCATAAATCGGTGAGATGGTCAGGTTTAACAATGTGGCAATTTCCTTGGTAGTTTTCTTTGCATCCTTTTGCAGAATACGCAAAATTTTCGTGTCTATTTTATCAATCTCTTCCATTGTGGCATAATATTTCCTGCTATTTCAAAACAGAATGTTTCTAAAAAGTAAATTTTACTGACGAGTTTACATTTGACAACAATATTCATTGAATTTGGATATAAATATTTAAAATATTGTCTTAAAATGCAAAATTGCAAGTGATTTATACTTTATAAATGCCTTGTGAAATGAAAACTGAAAGTATATTAGTTATCGGAGCAAACGGCCAGATCGGTTCCGTTCTGGTGGAATATTTGCGTGGTATTTATGGCGACAATAAAGTGATTGCGTCAGATCTTCGGGTAAACCCGGATCGTCAGGATTATTTTGAAGTGCTTGATGCGACTGACGGAACAGCTTTACAGCAAATCGTTAAACGTCATAAAATTACCCAGATTTATCATCTGGCTGCGATTTTGTCTGCAAAAGGAGAGCAAGACCCTTTGAACACGTGGCAGATTAATATGCAGACTTACTTTAATGTCCTGGAAGTAGCGCGCGAGCATGGCGTCAAAAAAATATTTTATCCCAGTTCAATCGCCGTTTTCGGAGCTCATGTCCATGGGTCAGCAGATCAGTTCTCATATCTGGATCCTTCGACGGTCTATGGCATCAGTAAAGCAGCTGGCGAAAACTGGTCAAATTATTATTTCACTCGGTATGGAATGGATATCCGATCGCTGCGGTATCCGGGAATTATCAGTTATCAATCCATGCCGGGCGGCGGAACAACGGATTATGCTGTAGATATTTATCATAAAGCCGTTAAGGGAGAACATTTTGATTGCTTCTTGAAAGAAGACGCAACGTTGCCAATGATTTATATGAGCGACGCCCTGGATGCAACGGTTCGTCTGATGGAAGCTCCGTCGGAAAAGATAAGTGTGCGAACGGGTTATAACCTGGCTGGTATGAGCTTTTCTCCAAAAGAAATTTATGAAAGCATCCGCAAGGTTATTCCTGCTTTTGAGATAAGTTACAATCCCGATTATCGTCAGGCTATTGCTGAATCCTGGCCGTCGGAAATTGATGATTCGGAAGCGAGGAAAGATTGGGGATGGCGTCCGGCATATTCTCTCGATAAAATGACGGAGGAAATGATTCAGGAATTAAGAAAAAAATATGAAATAGTAAGAAGCTGATCTTCTTCATTTATTCATTCAAATTATAAAACGATGTACGGAAATATTAAGGAACAACTTCAAGGCGAACTTGACGGGATAAAAGAAGCCGGACTTTATAAAACCGAACGTATTATTGTGACGCCTCAGGCGGCACAAATTGCGACAGAAAATGGTAAGGAAGTTTTGAATTTCTGCGCCAATAATTATCTGGGTTTATCATCTCATCCCGATGTTATCGAAGCAGGTATTGACGCGATTCGCACACATGGTTTTGGAATGTCTTCTGTCCGATTCATCTGTGGAACACAGGATATCCATAAAGAACTTGAACGCAAAACAGCTGAATTTTTAGGCACCGAAGATTGCATTTTGTATGCAGCAGCGTTTGATGCAAACGGTGGAGTTTTTGAGCCTTTGTTGGGAGAGCAAGACGCTATTATTTCGGACGAACTGAACCATGCTTCTTTGATCGATGGTATCCGTTTGTGTAAAGCAAAACGTTTTCGTTACAAACATAATAATCTGGAAGACCTTGAAAAGCAACTGAAAGATGCCCAGGGAAGCCGTCGTATCCTTATCGTTACAGACGGAGTTTTTTCAATGGACGGAACGATTGCGCAGCTTGATAAAATCTGCGATCTGGCGGAGCAATATTCGGCCATGGTAATGATCGACGAATGTCACGCCTCTGGCTTTATTGGTAAAACAGGCCGTGGAACACACGAATTCCGCAATGTAATGGGAAGGATCGATATCATTACAGGAACTTATGGAAAGGCGTTGGGCGGTGCTTCGGGCGGTTTTACGGCTGCAAAAAAGGAAATCGTTGAAATTCTTCGTCAGCGTTCGCGTCCTTATTTATTCTCCAATACATTAGCTCCATCCATTGTAGGTGCTTCGATAAAAGTGCTTGATCTTCTGACAAGCTCTACTGCGCTTCGCGATAAACTTGAAAACAGTACAAAATATTTCCGGGAAGAAATGACCAAAGCTGGTTTTGATATTCTTCCGGGAGAACATCCCATTGTTCCGATCATGCTTTATGATGCAAAGCTGGCTCAGGAATTTGCAGCGAAGCTTTTGGAAGAGGGAATTTATGTGATCGGATTTTTCTATCCGGTTGTTCCGCAGGGTAAGGCTCGTATTCGGGTTCAGATCTCAGCAGGTCATGAGCGACATCATCTTGAAAAAGCAGTTGGCGCTTTCACCAAAGTCGGTAAAGAACTGGGCGTTATAAAATAGTAATATCCATCAGCAGAAATGCAGAAAGCCGGATACTTTACAGTGTCCGGCTTTCTGCTTCATGGTAGTCAGTATTATTTATTTTCCTGTGGAGGCTCAGGTTCCAGAAGTTCAACTTCGACGTGCAAAGATTGCAAGGTTGCATTTCCATACTGGGTTATCATTGCAACATCCGCCGCATCACGGCCATGCGCGATTTCAATCCGGTAACCTTCCGTTTTTTCCTGAACAGCATCGAATGTATACCAGTCGCCGCCAATATAAACTTCAAACCACGCGTGCAGATCCATTTCTTTTAATTTGTCAAGATACCCGACGGTCATCCGGGTTGGAATGCATAAATTCCGACAAAGTGCAATCGCCAAATGCGTAAAATCCCGGCAAACGCCGATTCGGTTTCTTGCCACATCCAGCGCGGTAGTGCTGGCATCGGTGACTCCGTACTGGTATTTAATATTGCTGTGAATCCAGCTTCGTATCGCTTCAACCTGCTCGTAACCCGGAACAAGATTTCCGGCGATTTCCATCGCCAGCATATTGATTTCATGCAGATCCGATTCGCAATACCGGCTTGGTAAAATGTAGTGCATAATATCATCAGGCAAATCGCCAACAAGCATAAAAGGCGGCGCTGGATTCGGAATCACTTTCGTCGGGTTGACTTGCGCTTCTACTTCTGTAGTGATGATGACCTGGCCAACCGGTAAAATAGTTCGCTGGCAAGGGTTGCCGTAAATATCGGTATATTCTGAAAATGGAACGGGCGGTTCTATATTAAAACCCTCCTTGATAATCGACTGTCCTTCCTGACGCCGTGGACGTAGCATTGTTGTCACTGTTGTGGGCGCATATACGTCGTACGTAAATATGCTGCGTCCCTTCATTTTCATGTAATAATCGTTTAAGTAAAGTTCAGTAAATATAGAAAGCTTTCCTGTCGGAAGTCAGTGAAAAAATTCATTGTTAAAATTTTCTTAACACACCATGTTTAAACAATTGTGCCAGCCAAAGCATCCTAAGTAGTCTGTGAACGAAGAACTTATTTTTGTTATAAAATATTCAAACATCGTTTTATTGGGTGTGTAAAATTCAGTTCAGGAAATTGACCTGAAAACCCGGATTAGATTAAAATTAAATTCTTTGAGACGTGATCTAATTTTACTAGATTTCCGTTTTCCAATACAAGAAGGCACAATCGAGTATGATTTTGGCGTACGTTGTGTTAGGTAATTAAAATTTAAAGATTATTCTTATGGCAATTACAAAGTGGATAGTAGACCCGGTACACTCTGAGGTACAATTCAAAATCAAACATTTAGTGATTTCTACAATCACGGGTTCTTTCAACAACTTTGAAGGAGGAGCAACATCTGATTTGAACAACTTCGAAAATGCTGAGATTCATTTTTCATTGGATGTGAACAGTATCGATACCAATCAGGATATGCGCGATGCGCACTTGAAATCGGCTGACTTTTTTGATGCTGAGCAGTTTCCGCATATCACTTTTCAGTCGAATTATTTCCATAAGGTTAAAGGCGACAACTATAAACTTTCCGGCTTGCTGACGTTAAAGGGTGTTACAAAACCCATTGAGCTTGATGCAGAATATGGAGGTTCGGAACGTGATTCCGATGGAAACATAAGAATCGGTTTTGAAGTAGAAGGAAGAATCAGTCGCCAGGAATTTGGCCTGAATTATATGCAGCTGACAGAAACCGGTGGTTTGCTAATCGGAGAAGATGTTAAACTTCTTGCCAATATTCAGTTGGTAAAACAGAATTAAGCGAACAATATCTTTGATGAAAATGCCTGCTCCGACACGCTTCGGAGCAGGCATTTTTTTGATAAACCTTTTTATCTGAATATTATATATCTTGTAGTTTAAACTATTTCGATATATAATATGAAATTTAATATTTTCTGTTTAAGTAATATTTTATGGGTATTCGGTATAGCGACTGGTGCGGCTGGGCAAATCCAGTCATCTGCATGGGTTCCGCTTTTTAATGGAAAAAATCTTGCAGGATGGGATACTTATATGCGACAACCGGAGGGGACAAATGAAAAGCCTTTTGCTCTTAACAATGATCCGCTAAAAGTTTACACGGTATCCGAAGGAGCGATACACGTATCCGGGCAAATCTGGGGCGGAGTCAGTACAAAAGATGACTATGAAAATTACCATCTTCGGTTCAAAGTAAAATGGGGAGAGAAAAAATGGTATCCTTCTCCCAACGATTCCATAAAAAGAGATGCGGGACTACTTTATCATGCAACCGGTCCATTCAATTTTGCGTATGGGTACTGGCTTCGCAGCAGTGAACTTCAAATCCAGGAGGGAGAAATAGGAGATTTTTTTGGAGTTGGAGCCG
>Ga0247803_1001035_pt1 | contig 14729 bp, 7 predicted proteins | sample UWRJL014104B1_FD_180928 | JGI IMG/M metagenome (GOLD analysis project Ga0247803, IMG submission 180928) | Plant litter microbial communities from Arlington Agricultural Research Station in Wisconsin, United States - UWRJ-L014-104B-1 | ecosystem: Environmental > Terrestrial > Plant litter >...
ATGGGCTATCTGCTTAAAAACACCGGCAAGGCCGAACTTATACTTGCCATTAAAACCGTTACGGAAGGCAAACGGTACCTTTCTGCCGGTATTACAACTATTTTGCTTAACGAGTCGCTGGGCGAAGGAAGCGATGCATCATTTATACCCAGGCTAACCTCGAGGGAGCAGGAAATACTCAAACTTATTATAAAAGAATATACAACCGAAGAAATTGCAAATACTATTTTTTTAAGCACAAAAACAGTCGAGTCTCATAGGAGCAACCTCTTTCAAAAGCTGGGTGTTAAAAACAGCGCCGGATTAGTAAGGGTAGCTTTTGAAAAAGGATTGGTATAAATTACCTGCTGGTAATATTGCAGGATACTTTATGCTGCTCATTTCCAGTTGGCCCTGGCCATTACTAAAACAAACGAATTTTCAGTATTCTCGGCTTTAAGAATCAAAGCAAATACTACATAAAGGCACAGCGCAGCCGTGCCACAAAGGATGGCAACTTTATCAGTTGTAAATTCATTATAAAAAAGGTTTGGTAAAAAAAATGCGGTTATGGCGGTTTAAAAAAAAAACACCTAACCCCCTAAGCGGGAGAAAGGTGTTCTTAAGATGTTAAAGGAACTGTATATTATGGCAATTAGTTCTTTACAAACTTTACTGTATTAAGGCTTTTTTCGGTAGCTATTTGGGCAAAATATACTCCCGATGCCAAAGCCGAAATGTCAAGCGTCGCCGTTGCAGTAGTTGCGGGGAAATATGCAGCAGTCTTACCCAGTACGTCTACAACCTTAACTCCCGATAGTAATTCATCTGTACTGCTTACAGTAAGTATATCTTTTGCAGGGTTAGGATATAGTACAAAACCGTTTGCAGTAAACACGGCGGCAGTGGCCGTTTCGGTATCCTCAAAATTATACTCTTTGCTTACAAGGTTAAAAGTAATGTTGTAGGTGCCTGCCACACATGGTATGTCTACCCCGCCCTGGTCAAATATCCCTACACCAGAGGGCCACTCGGTACCACCCCAGTTGTTAGTCCACTCGTCATTTTCACGAAACTTTAGCCCACCATCCGTAAGGGTATAATCGTTAAGGGTATACACAATACCATCTGTTGTCTGCATGTTTATATCCGCGCCATCCCAACCTGCCGGAGTAGCACTGCCTATTATGCCTATGCTTATAAATACCTGCTCAAAATTATACTCAAGCGTGGTACGGTTAAAGGTAATATTATAGCTGCCGGCCTGCGCCTGTATGTCTACCCCATCCTGGTTAAAAATACCGGTGCCCGCCGGCCAGGTGGCGCCGCCCCAGTTGTTCGGCCAGTCGTTATCCTGGCGGAATTTAAGGCCGCCGGTATTCAGTGTAAAGTTATTTTTAGTGTAGGTAACGCCATCGGTAGTAAAAAATAAAATATCACCATCGGTGCTGCCCCAGTCTATTGTTGTGGCGTTGCCGCGGATGCCTACAACGGGGAATTTGTATACAAAACTGTATTCTTTTGTAGTAAGGTTAAAGGTAACGTCATATACGCCCACTACCACGGGTACATCCATACCGCCCTGGTCCTGCACTCCCGTACCATTGGGCCAATCGGTACTGCCCCAGTTGAGCGGCCAGCTGTTGTCCTGGCGAAATTTTAACCCGCCGCTATAAAGGCTTATGTTAGTAAGGGTATATACAACGCCATCGGTAGTGGCCATGGTAATATCAGGCTGGGTGCCGCTCCAGCCCAGCGGCGTGGCAGCACCTAATATCCCTACAGAGGGGAATTGCGCAAAAAGCATTGCTGTTCCGGAAATAAAAAACAAGTAAATAAGAAGTAGTTTTTTCATCATTGTAAAAAATTATGTTAGTTAAGTGATACAGATTTGCCTACATTAATAAAACGTTGTAGTTATCGCGTAATAAAATTTACACCATAAAATCCATGACTAAAGTATCAGTTAAATGCGGTCTTCATTTTTAATTATGTTACAATTAAATATCACGCCTTTAACATAATTAGATAATCAACACAAATAATTAATAATCAAACAAATAACATTAAAAAACAAATGAACGAAAACGAAATAGTATTGATTTTGTTACTTCCTGTTATAAAATTGATACTTTAGCTTTACGAAATAAATAATTGAATGAGGCTTAAATTATAAACCCTATAAGTTTTTGCCCGCTTGACAGATGTTGAATTTTGACACACGTGCAATTTTAACGTAACTTGCACCATACATCTATTTATAGTGTGGGGGTAAATCCCTGCAAAATTTATCCCGGCAGGCACGTAATGGTGTTGCCCTTTATCAGTTAAACCAAAATGAAGACTATCTATTTTCTATACACTGTAAAATATCTGCTCGTAGCTACGCTATCAGTACTATTGCTCTTTTCCTGTAACAAAGCGAAAGACAGCACCACGGTAAAAATAGGCTTTTCGCAGGGCATGAATACTGATGACTGGAGGCGCCAGCTTAACAAGAGCATGGTAATAGAAGCATCATTACACGCCGAAGTACAGCTGGAAATTAAAGATGCCAACAATAATGTGCAACAGCAGGTAAACGATATAGAACGGTTTATAGAAAGCGGTGCCGATGTAATAATTGTATCGCCCATTGAGGCAAAACCGCTAACCGCCGTTGTGGAAAAATCGATAAAAAAAGGCATCCCGGTAATAGTGGTAGACCGCAAGATAGACAGCGAAGACTATACCGCCTATATAGGCGCAGATAATATAGAGGTGGGCCGCATTGCCGCAAAATATATTGTTTCTAACAGCAAGGGTCACGGGAAGATTATTGAAATTACCGGGCTAAAAACCTCCTCCCCTGCTTATGAGCGCGGGCTGGGCTTTGAGCAAATTTTAAACCAGCATCCGCAGATGAAACGGGTTGCCACCATTAACGGCGACTGGGAAAGCGGATCGGTAAAGCCACAACTCAAAAAACTGCTGCAAAGCGACCCTGATGTAGAATACATCTTTTCGCAAAACGACCGCATGGCACTGGGCGCGTGGGAAACCGCAAAAGAACTGGGCCTGGAGAACAAAATTAAATTTGTGGGTGTTGATGCCCTTAATACCCCAAACGGCGGTATCGACCTGGTTAAAAAAGGCATTTTGCAGGCTACCATCCTCTACCCTACCGGGGGCAACGAAGCGCTGAGGCTCGCCCTGAAAATATATAACAAGGAGCCGGTTACTAAAAACAACCTGCTTAATACCATTGTTATCGACAAAATAAATGCCGAAATTATTGAGAACCAAATGGATAAGGTAGACCAGCAGCAAACCGTTATCAAGCAGCAACTTGATGCCATAAGCGTGCAGGAACAGGAATATGCATCGCAGCACAGCCTGGTGCGCCTGCTTACGTTATTCCTGGTCATCATACTCAGCCTCGCCATATACAGTATTTACAGCACCATTTCTATATCGCGCAAAAAGCGGCAGCTGGAGCAAATAAACCGCACAGTAACCGACCAGAAAAATGAAATAGAGGTAATGGCCGCGGCGGCACAGCGTAGCAACGACGCAAAACTGAGCTTTTTTACCGGGCTTTCGCATGAGTTTAAAACTCCCATTACCCTAATATTAAGCTACGCCGAATCGCTTATTGAAAATGATAAGATAAAGGGTACCCGCCTTATGGACGAGCTAAAGCTTATTTACAGCAACTCCCACCGCCTGCTACGCCTAATAAACCAGCTGCTCGATTTCCGTAAGGTAGAGGAACGTAAATTTACACTAAGGGCATCTAAAACAAACATCCTTGAGTTTACAAGCCAGGTTATGGCCAACTTTAAAGGCGAGGCCGCCCGCCGCAATATCGATTTCCGCCTCATGGCCGACCATAAAGATACCGAGGTGTATATAGACAACGGACTTATGGACAAAGTGTACTTTAACCTGCTCTCCAATGCTTTTAAATTTACTCCTGATAATGGCAAAATAACCATTACCCTAAAAGATGGCGCTGAAGATACGTTGAAAATACTGGTTAGGGACAGCGGCATAGGCATACCTGAGAAAGAACTGAATATGGTATTCAATCCATTTTTCAGGGCTTCAAACAATAATAAAAACAGCAGCGGTATAGGGCTTAACCTTTCTAAAGAATTTATAGCCCTGCACAAGGGCACCATAGAGGTACGTTCCCGGCAGGGAACCGAATTTGTTATAACACTAAGCAAGGGAAATACACACTTACTGCCCACTGAAATTGTAACTGCCACAGCTACGGAATATGGCATATCAATCCTGCAGGATGGGCTGGAATATGAGCACCTGCCCGAAATTAATATACTGGTGCCCGGCCAGGAAAAATATACACTATTGGTAATAGAAGACCACCCGGACCTAATAAACTTTTTAAGCAACAAACTCTCGGCAGAGTATGATGTGCACACATCAGACGGCAGCAATGCCATAGCCCTGGCGCTGGAACTTGTGCCCGATATTATTATCTGCGACATTAACCTTGTGGGCATTGATGGTTTTGAGATAAGCAAAACACTCAAAAAAGACCTCCGGACCTCACATATCCCCATTATCATCCTCAGCGCACAGAGCAATAAGGAGTCGGTAATACAGGGCATGCAGGCCGGGGTAGACCAGTATTTGACCAAGCCGTTCAGCCTTTCGGTATTGCGGCAGTCGCTCAGCAGCCTGTTATTTAACCGAGAAAAGCTGCGTTACTATTATACCAACAACATTTACCGTGTAGAGCCGGAGTCAAAATTCGGTACACAGGAGCAGGATTTTATTTCACGCATGAATGCCTTTATTATGGAGAATATGGATAACCCTAAATTCTCGGTAGAAGAACTGGCCGATAAGCTGCATGTATCGCGGGTGCAGCTGTACCGCAAGGTTAAGGCCATACTGGGCATGAGCATAAGCGACCACATTAATAACATCCGTTTAGAAAAAGCCGCCACCCTATTGCGTGAAGGCGAAATGAACATCAGCGAGGTGGCCTACTCACTTGGCTTTTCATCACCCAATTACTTTTCTACCGCATTCAGGAACAAGTTTGGCGTTTCGCCAAAAGAATATAAGGTAACGGGCTAAAACTGATACCAGGATATACGTTAGGCTATGTATCAAAAACGAAAATTATGTTACATAAAAGATACTATAACGTTTTCAGCTTATGGCTTTGTTTTAAATAAACATTTTGAAACCAGCACTTTATATAAGAAAAGACCACATTACTTCCTCAAGGTTACATAATTGCAACATTATTAAAACGGCATGCGGGCCATTACTGATAATTTAGCAGCAGATTACTTAATACATCTGCAATGAATAAAATACTTATCTGGTCTGTTACCGCCGCGCTGGCAGGCTTTCTTTTTGGTTTTGATACCGTAGTAATATCGGGCGCCGACAAACAGTTACAGGCACTGTGGCATTCGTCTGATGCCTTTCATGGTTCGGTGGTAATGGGCATGGCATTATGGGGCACCGTAGTAGGCGCTATCTTTGGCGGCATCCCTACTAATAAAATAGGCCGCAAAAACACCTTGTTCTGGATAGGTGTACTGTATTTTATATCGGCTATTGGTTCTGCCCTGGCAAACGACCCCATAACATTTGCGGTATTCCGTTTCATCGGCGGGCTTGGCGTAGGCGCCAGTACCATTGCCGCCCCGGCCTATGTATCTGAAATTGCCCCGCCGGCCAAACGCGGCCAGCTTGTAGCCTTGTACCAGTTTAATATTGTGCTGGGCATACTGGTAGCGTTTGTATCTAACTTCTTTTTAAAAGACATAGGCGAAAACGCATGGCGTTGGATGCTGGGTGTACAAACCATTCCTGCATTAATATATACGCTATTAATACTTACTGTGCCAAAAAGCCCAAGGTGGCTGCTGTCTAAATTCCGATACGAAGAAGCGAAGAAAGTGCTGGCTATAGTAGACCCAAAAGCAGACATAGAAACCCTAATGCTCGAAATAAACCAGGACAGCGCTACCAAGCACGAAACCCTGTTCTCTAAAAAATACCGTTTCCCGGTGATGCTGGCGTTCCTTATGGCGTTCTTTAACCAGTTTAGCGGCATCAACGCGTTTTTATACTACGCGCCCCGCATTTTTGAAGCCGCCGGCCTCGGCCAGGAAACCGCGCTGTTAAGCAGCATTGGTATCGGTATCATCAACCTTGTGTTTACGCTGGTGGGTGTAGCCTTAATTGATAAATATGGGCGCAGGCTGCTTATGTACATTGGCTCGGTAGGCTATATTATATCCTTAGGGCTTGTATCGGCTGCCTTTTATTTCGAATGGGGCGGCATGACAGTGCCATCGTTCCTGTTCCTTTTTATAGCGTCGCACGCTATAGGCCAGGGCGCTGTAATTTGGGTATTTATTTCAGAAATTTTTCCTAACCACATACGTGCATCGGGGCAGGCATTTGGCAGCTCGGTACACTGGGTGCTGGCCGCCATTATCCCGTCGCTTATTCCGGTATTATTCTCAATGCCTGAAATAGGCCCTACAAAAGTATTTATGTTCTTTACCTTTATGATGGTACTGCAACTGCTATTTGTTATGTTCATGATGCCGGAAACCAAGGGCATATCGCTTGAAGACCTTAGTGAACAGCTTACTAAAAAACAACCTAAGAAAAATGATACTAAAGAAACTTCTGCCGTTAGCGTTCATTAGCGCGCTGCTTTTTTCTGTTGCGGCATGCGCACAGGATAAGCCTAATGAAGAATCGCAATACAGGCCTAACTTCCACTTTACCCCAAAGAATAACTGGATGAACGACCCTAACGGCCTTTTTTATGCCGATGGCCTGTACCACCTGTACTTTCAGTACTGGCCCTATGGCAACAAATGGGGGCCTATGCATTGGGGCCATGCCACCACTACCGACCTTATAAAATGGGAAGAACAGCCCATAGCGCTGTACCCAGACCGTTTTGGATATATCTTTTCGGGCAGCGCGGTGCTTGATGTAAACAATACCAGTGGCTTTGGCGACGGAAAAACCGCCCCCGTAGTGGCAATTTTTACCTACCACGACCCGGTTAAGGAAAAAGCCGGTACCATTGATGTAGAATCGCAGGGCCTGGCCTACTCGCTTGATAACGGCTATACCTGGACAAAATATGACGCGGGTAACCCGGTTATTAAAAACCCCGGCATCCGCGATTTCCGCGACCCAAAGGTTACCTGGGATAATGTACACAACCAGTGGATACTGGTGCTTGCAGCGCAGGACCGCTCGCAGCTGTATACCTCTAAAAACCTGAAGGACTGGACCTACCTGTCAGACTTTGGCAAGAACATCGGCGCGCATGGCGGCGTGTGGGAATGCCCCGATTTTTTCCCAATGAAAGTGCAGGATACCGGCGAAACAAAATGGGTACTGATACAAAGCCTTAACCCCGGCGGGGCAAATGGCGGCAGCGGCACGCAGTATTTTGTGGGCGACTTTGACGGTAAAACCTTTACCCTTGATAGTGCTTTTGCCGAAAGGGTAACTAAAGAAAAAGCCGTATGGCTTGATTATGGCAAAGACAACTATGCCGGCGTTACCTGGGGCAACGCACCTGTTAAAGATGGCCGCAGCCTGATGATAGGCTGGATGAGCAACTGGGAATATGCTGAGGTTGTGCCTACTAACGGATGGCGCAGCAGCACTACCATTCCCCGGGAGCTGAAACTGGTTAAGGAGGGTAATGCTTACAGCCTTGTAACAACACCTGCCGAAGCACTTAAAAATTATGTTGAAAAGACAGACAGCCAAAAGAAAGTAACGGTGAAAGGCACCACTGTGCTATCGCCGAAAGGTACAACCGACTTTACACGTGCCGATATAAGCTTTAGCCTGAAGAACCTGAAACAGGAGGTATACACGTTTACGTTTACCAATGATGCCGGCGAAACACTAAGCTTTGGCATTGATAACAAAAAGCGTAATTTATTTATAGACCGTTCTACATCAAGCAGTGCGTCTAACTTCCATAAGTTTACGGCAACACCCTCTATAGCGGCATTGGGCGAAAGCCAAAAAACGGGCACCTTCCGCATACTAATGGATAAAACAAGCATTGAGCTGTTTTATAACGACGGCAAAACGGTAATGACCGAGATATTTTTTACAGGTAGCCCCTTCAATATGCTTTCGGCACAGTCATCAATACCTTTTGAAATCAATAACCTAAGCATTAATCAGTTAAAAATTTAAAACACACGATTAACATAACCTAATAACTCATTTTATGAAATGTAAAATTATTATCTTTTTATGCCTTTTGTTCCCTGTGCTGGCTGCCACCGCGCAGGGGATTGAGGTAAAGGGAACGGTACTGTCGTCTGAAGACAACATGCCGCTACCGGGTGCCTCTGTTTTGGTACAGGGCACTACCACCAGCGCCTCAACCGACCTTGACGGTAACTTTGTGCTAACCGGTGTTACTCCCGGTGCAAGCCTCGTGGTAACATACGTTGGCTTTAAACCGCAAACGATTGCAGCGCAGTCAACGGTATCTGTTACGCTGGTTGCAGATAACACAGAGTTGGAAACCGTAGTGGTTACCGGCTACTCATCACAAAAGAAAGCCGATATTACCGGCGCTGTAGCCGTGGTAGATATGGACGAAGCAAACAAGCAGAAACAGCCCAACCCCATACAGGCGCTACAGGGACGTGTGCCCGGCGTACGGGTAACTACCGATGGCTCGCCCTCAGGCTCAAACACCGGCATCGTGATACGCGGTGTGGGTACGCTAAACAACACCGCTCCCTTATTGGTTATTGACGGTGTGCCTACAAAATCGGGCATGCACGAGCTAAACCCTAACGATATAGAAACCATACAGGTGCTTAAAGACGCTGCTTCGGCAAGTATTTACGGCTCAAGGGCTTCAAACGGGGTAATAATAATCACTACCAAAAAAGGCAAGAATGGCCGTATGCGTATTGGTTTCGACCATTATACCACGCTTTCGGCTTATGCCCGCAGGCTTGAGGTACTTAATGCCGAGCAATATGGCCAGGCACTGTGGCAGGCTAACGTAAACGACGGCATAGACCCTAACAACAATAACCTGAGCTACCAGTTTGACTGGAGCGCGGTAAACGGCAGGCCAACCCTTAATAGAGTTTTGGTACCTGAATACCTTGATGCGGCGCAAACCCTTAAATCGGCCAATACCGACTGGTATGATGCAATTGCCCGCACGGGTATCGCACAAAATTATGACCTGTCGGTATCTAACGGCACTGATAAGGGCAGCTACCTGTTCTCGCTAAATTACTATGATAACGCCGGTATTGTAAAAACAACCGAGTTTAAACGTATTACCGCACGTATGAACAGCTCGTACAAATACTTTGAAGGCAGGCTCACCGTAGGCGAAAACTTTACCTTTGCCCGTACCAATGAAGTTACCGATCCCGGTGTCTTAGACCCTGCATTGCGTGCCCTGCCTCTTATCCCAGTACGCACTGTAGACGGCATCGGCTGGGGTGGCCCCGTAGGCGGTATGAACGACAGGCAGAACCCGGTGCGCTTATTGGAATATAACAAAGATAACGGCTACAAATACCTGCGTATGTTTGGTAATGCATACGCCGACCTTGAAATTGTAAAAAACCTGCATGTAAAAACAAGTTTTGGTATTGATTATGGGTACTATAACAAGCGCTCGCTACAGCGGAGCTATGTATCGGGACGCCTAAATAATGACCAGACATCGGTAACCATAGACCAAAGCGTAAGCGATAAATGGACGTGGACTAACACCGCGCTATACAATTTTGAAGTGGGCAAAAGCCACATTAACCTGCTTGCGGGTACCGAGATGTACCAGGACCTGTTTGACAACACTACATTGCGCAGGAACGACTTTATTATAGAAATACCCGACTATATGTACCCCGATGCAGGTACGGGCGAATCGTTTACCAGCGGTACCTCAACACAGTATAAGCTACTCTCCTATTTTGGCAAAGCCGAATATGATTACGACGGGCGCTACCTTGCATCTGGCACCATACGCCGCGACGGTTCGTCACGCTTTGGTAAAAACAACCAGTTTGGTACGTTCCCCGCCGTCTCTGCCGGATGGCGCATAAGCGAAGAAAGTTTCTTTAAAGAAAAAGAAAATTCGCCACTGTCTGACCTTAAGCTGCGTGCCAGCTGGGGGCAAACAGGTAACCAGGAAATAAGCAACACGGCGGTATACTCGCTGTTCCTGGCTAACTATGCCGGTGGCAGCCCTACCTGGGCAACCTCTTACGGCACAGCTTATGCCATAAATGGGAATAACAACGGGCTGCTGCCATCGGGCTTTATTGCTACCCAAACCGGTAACGACAACCTGAAATGGGAAACCACTACGCAAACCAATATTGGCCTTGACTTTGGCTTCTTTGACCAGAAATTAAGCGGTTCGTTAGATTATTATGTAAAGAAAGCCGAAGATATATTGGTACAGCCACCCTACTTAGGCGCTATTGGCGAAGGCGGTAACCAGTGGGTAAATGGTGCAAGTATGGAAAACAAAGGCTGGGAAGCCGCGCTTACCTACCGCAATGAGACTGCGGGTGGGTTTAAATATGAAGTTTCGGCAAACATATCCGGCAACCAAAATAAGATAACCAAGCTCCCTAAATCAGTACAAAACAGCTACGGCGGCAACGGGCTAGACGATAATATCCTTGGCCGCCCCATCAACTCAATGTACGGCTTTGTGGCCGACGGGCTTTTCCGCAGCCAGGACGAGGTAGATAACCATGCCATGCAAGAAGGTAAAGGCCTGGGGCGTATACGCTACAGCGACCTTAACGGCGACGGCATTGTTAATAATGATGACCGCACCTGGATAGGCAACCCTAACCCAGGCTTTCAGTACGGTGTTAACCTTGCAGTAAGCTATAAGAACTTTGATTTTACTACCTTTTGGGATGGCATAGGCGATGTAGACGTGGTAAACAGCACCAAGTACCAAACGGATTTCTGGAGCGTGGATGATATAGGCTCTAACAAAGGTACGCGATTACTAAATGCATGGAGTGTAGATAACCCTAATTCTAGCATACCGGCGCTTACCACGGTAGACAGTAATGGAGAGTCGCGTTTTTCTACGTATTATGTAGAAAAGGGAGATTACCTTAAACTGCGTGTATTACAACTGGGCTATACATTACCAAAATCGCTTAGCGAAAAATACAGCCTTGATAACTTCAGGATATATGTAAGCGGGCAAAACCTGCTGATTATCAACAGTAAAAACTTTACAGGTGTAGACCCTGAAAGCCCTGCCTTTGGCTACCCTTTACCATTATCCTTTACCGTAGGCCTTAATGTATCATTATAACAAAACAAGAAACTACAAATGAAAAAGAGTATATATATAGCGGGCGCGTTAGCATTGATGCTAAACATTACAGCCTGTTCAGATTTTTTAGACAATGACCCGCGCGGGGTGCTTAGCGAAGACGAAGTGGTAAAGGCCGAAAATGTAGACGGCTTTGTAAACGCGGCATACGCAGCACTGGGCAACGACCATTATGATACCCCGTTTAGCCTTTGGCCGTACGGCAACGTGCGCAGCGACGATGCCTACAAAGGCGGCAGCGGTACAAACGACATCCAGGTTTTCCACTTTTTTGAAATATCTAACAACATCCGCCCTGATTTTGGTGAATTGGATGCCTTATGGTACCTGCATTATGTGGGCATATCGCGCTGCAACAAAGCGCTTGCCGCGCTCGAGCAGCTGGACGTAGCCGACTATCCGCAGAAAGAAACGCGCATAGCCGAAATGAAATTTGTGCGTGGCCACTTTTACTTTATGCTAAAAATACTATACAATAACGTGCCTTATGTAACTGAGGATACCCCTATAGAAGAGTATCCGCAGATAAGCAATACCGCGCTTACCAATGAGGAGCTTTGGGAAAAGATAGCATCAGATTTTGAAGCCGCCGCCGCCGCCCTGCCCGATGCACAGGCACAAGTGGGCCGTGCCAGCAGGAAGGCCGCTTATGCCTACCTTGCAAAAACACGACTGTACCAGGCCTATACACAAGATGAAAATTATAATGTAACCGGCATAAACCAGCAACACCTGCAGCAGGTTATAGATGCTACCGGGCAGGTAATGGGCGCGGCAAGCCTGGAGGCTGATTTTGCAAATAATTTCCTTCCTGGCACGTATGAGAACGGCCCCGAGAGCATATTTGCCATACAATACAGCCAGGACGATGGCACACTATATGGCAGGTTAAACTACAGCGATGTGCTAAGCACCCCGCAGGGACTGGGTTGCTGCGACTTCCACAAGCCGAGCCAAAACCTTGTTAACGCGTTTAAGACCAATAATGGCCTGCCGCTGTTTGATACGTTTAACGACACCGATGTCGATTATAACCAGCTAAATAGTGTTACTGTAGACCCACGCCTGTACCACACCGTAGCCATACCCGGCCTGCCCTGGAAGTATGACCCTGAGTATACCTATGTAGAAGCCTGGGCAAGAAGCCCAAGTACCTACGGTTACTATGCATCGCTAAAAGAAAATGTATCGCCTAATTGCGGCTGCGTGGTAAACATCGACCCTTTTTACGGCAACTCTAAAAACCGAATCCAGATACGCTACGCCGATGTGCTGCTTATGCGTGCCGAAGCCTTAATAGAAATGGGCCAGCAGGCCGATGCCATAAGCCTTGTAAACGAAGTGAGAAACCGCGCTGCAAACAGTACCGGGCTAATATCGGGCTATGCTACTAATACCAACATAAGCCCCTATATAGACGGACAAAACTGCAACTGGACGCAGGCATACGCCCGCCAGGCACTGCGCTGGGAACGCCGCCTGGAGCTGGCTATGGAAGGCAGCCGCTTTTTTGACCTTGTACGCTGGGGCGTGGCCGATGAGGTGATGAACGCCTACTATGCGGAAGAGAAAACCAAGCGCGCCTATTATGCCGATGCCTATTTTGATAAGAATATTGAAGAGTACGTTCCTATTCCGCTGGCGCAGATAAACTTTAGCCAGGGTGTGTACCAGCAAAATCCCGGATATTAATCTATAACTAAAAGCATCATGAAAAAAATATATCAAAAGAGCATATTTAAGGCGGGGCTGCTACTGGCACTTCTTGCAGTACTATTTTCGTGCGAAGACAGTTTTGACAACACCGGCTTTGAAAATAATGTATCGGTAAGTGTTGCGTCTTTCAGTATAAACGGCACAGAGGGCGTTATTAACAACAGCACCGGAACCATATCTGTTACCTTGCCCTTTGGCAGTGATGTGAGCGCTGAAGTTGCCGATATAGTTATCCCGGCAGGTGCCGAGACGAGCGTTGATTTCAGCCAGCCTATGAACTTTAGCCAGCCAATATCATTCCGCATTGTAAATGGCAACTTGTTTAAAAACTATACAGTAAACGTAACGGTATCTGCGCCTATAACCAGCTTCAAAATAAACGACCTTTCGGCAACAATTAACAACACCGCGCATACCATAAATCTTACATTACCATCTGGCACTGATTTAACAGCGTTACAACCGGTAATAGTGTTAAGCGAGGGTGTGAGCATTTCCCCTGCTTCGGGCAGCACAATAGATTTTACAAACCCTGTAGTATTTACCGTTACTTCGGGCAGTACATCGGTGGCTTATACAGCTAACGTGGGTGTTCCTGTAGAAGGCATAAATATTGCATTTTTAGGTACAGCAGCCACCCGCGAAGCTATTACTAATATGGATGAAAAAACCGCCTGCGACTGGCTGTTTGCCAATTACATCGGCGCGCAGTACATTTCGTTTGCACAAATCAACTCCGGCGCAAGCCTAAGCGATATTGACGCTATCTGGTGGCATTATGATGCGGCGCAAAGCCTGCCATCCATAGCTTACAACCCTGCCGTTACCGCGGCACTGCAAAGCTACAGGAGTAACGGCGGTAATCTGCTCCTTACTACTTTTGCCAGCCAGTATGTAGATGCGCTGGGCATAGTGCCACCGGGCAAAGGCCCTAACAATGTGTTTGGCGACTTTTTACCTGCGGGAGGCGTAGATAACAATTCATGGGGAATGTCTTTTGTAGGCAACGAAGGCCACCCGATATTCCAGGGGCTGGAGACCTTCCAGACCGGGAAAGCAAACTTACTACAGGGCGGTACCTACAGGCTTAACCATACCGCATGGTGGTTTTTACCCGAATGGGGCGGCTACGGTGACGGCGCAGGCTGGAGAACGCAGACCGGAGGCACTAACCTTGCCAGCGAATCGTGGGACGATGCCCTTAACGGCCGCGTAACCATTGCCGAATGGGGTACTGCCGGAGATGCTAATGTTGTTGTAATATCTATGGGTGCATATGACTGGTATAATGAGCCGGACGCTAACGGTAACCCGAGCCAGGCCAATGCCTTTATTACCAACATACGCACGCTTACCCAAAACAGCCTGAATTACCTTATTGGAGAATAATTAAATAAGTCGAAAGTTTAAAAGTCGTAAAGATGAAAGATTTGGTTGGAATATGAAAAATACTAAAAATCAAAACTTTACATTATTTAAACGGATTTAAAACATGACACTGTAAAGTGTTTATTACTTAAAATAAAGATTACTATGAAATTTAAAAATATATGGTTAGCCCCAGCTTTGGCGTTGTCGCTGCTTTCCTGCGCGGATGACGACAAGTATATAGGCGGTTCTGTAATGGGTGGTGAAACCGAAATGAGCAGTATTTACC
>Ga0247803_1001036_pt1 | contig 14728 bp, 12 predicted proteins | sample UWRJL014104B1_FD_180928 | JGI IMG/M metagenome (GOLD analysis project Ga0247803, IMG submission 180928) | Plant litter microbial communities from Arlington Agricultural Research Station in Wisconsin, United States - UWRJ-L014-104B-1 | ecosystem: Environmental > Terrestrial > Plant litter >...
CAACGGATAGAAAAGGTAGATCCCGGTAATAATCAGATAAGGCATAAGCCCTCTGAATAGAAAATCGTTGACTTTTCCCATCCGGTAAACTGGGAAGATCATGATAAAAAGAAGGATTACAAAGAAGGGCGTAAAGGGTAATACCACTTTACTGTACTTTTTGAAGTATATATATATCAGGATAAAAATAACCAGGTTGATCCCGATATTTATTGCGTACTCAATAACACGGTTCGTCATACTATCGGGGAACTGCCAGATAAAACCTGAAATCGGTGCTTCTTCATGTGAGAGAAAAAACAGCAAAATTGGAAAACAAGCAAGGGCAGGCAAACCCACCTTTGTAAAAACCTGTATCCAGTTCAGTTGAAATTTATCCAGAATCCATTTCCTGATAATGAGAACTGCTATCAGTAATCCACTGGTGAAAGCAGGAAACACCGCCCACCAGAAAGTAAGTGCGACGGGCAGCACCATGTATTCCAGTTCCAGCCTATTTTTTAAAATATAAACAAACATTCCACCTATAATGAGCGTCGGGATCACCTGGTTCGGTACCCATAATGAGTTTTCAAAATTGGACCATGACTCAATACCAAAATCTCCAAATTCGTACAATTTGCCGAACAATTTGTAAAAAGCAGATTTAAGCAAATGCGGTGTATCGCCTACTGAAAGTGCTAAAACTGCAAAAATAATCTTCTTGTTGAGAGCAAGGTAAACCCAGGTAAGTCCCAGGAAAAAGCCAAGATAAGTCCAGATAAATATCACCGTTTCACTTATTCCGCCCAGCCATTTCGATATCAAGGCGGGAACAACGTAATATCCATAATAATAAGAAATCACGGGCCCGTCCAGAGGAATCCTTATAGGCCATTCATACATGAAGAGCTCATAAAACTTGGTATTATGGCACCAATAATCAAAGGTTTGGTAGCAAATGCCATTGATCCCGGAAATCAGCGTAACGACTAGTGACACCGCTGCCAGAATACCCACATCTTTTGCATTCAGGCTGTCCACCCGGCCAAATTTGTTATCCCTTATGATCTGTATAAAAAGAAAAATCAATATGGCCACACCGGCAACCGCAATTGAAGAACGTGTCCAGTAAATAAAGAAGATCAGGTTTGGAATCAACAAATAACTTATACTCAGACTTCGCAGGAAATAAACACTCATTAGGATTGGTGTTGTGTGAAATATTTTACAAAAGTATTTAAATGTGCCCGTTAAAACAGGTTTAGCCAGAAACATTTATGCCTTATCCATATTAACGAAGTCACAAAAGCGACAACAATCAGACTTTCATTGGAAAAAAATTAACGAAACTGACCTTTGTCATCTTTCCGTGAATTTTGCAGAAATAACTTTGTTCGAAACAAAAATAACCAATTATACTTTTACAAGCCACCCGATGGAAATATTGACCTTTTTTATTGCACATTGGTACCTTTCCCTGTTGATGCAAACATTCTTTTTGCACCGTTATGCAGCACACAAGATGTTTACCATGAGCCCTGTTTCCGAAAAATGCTTTTACACACTTACTTGGATTTTTCAAGGTTCCTCTTTTCTCAGCCCCTATGCATACGGAGTTATGCACCGCCTCCACCATGCCTATGCGGATACCGAAAACGATCCCCATTCTCCCGGTTTTTCGAAAAGCCTGATGGATATGATGTGGAAAACAAAAAATTATTATAATACAATTGTTAAGGGCACGGACACGATCGAACCAAAATTCAAGAAAGGCGTTCCGCATTGGGTTTTCATGGAAAAACTGGGTGACTCATGGGTCTCCCGAATCGGCTGGGGCACTTTATATGTGTTGTTTTACATTCAGTTTGCCACAGCCTGGTGGATGTTTCTCCTGCTTCCGGTTCATTTTTTAATGGGCCCTGTGCATGGTGTCATTATTAACTGGTATGCCCACCGGTATGGTTACGTCAACTTCAAAGTAGATGACACAGCCAAAAACCTGCTCCCCTTTGATTTTCTGATGATGGGCGAATCCTATCATAACAACCACCATAAATATGGTGGTAGGGCTAATTTTGGTTTTAAATGGCACGAATTTGACCCGACTTATCCCTTCATCCTTTTGCTTGCCAGGATGAAAATAATCAAATTGAAACCTAATAATGATCTGAACTATATGTAAATAGCAAAACATCACATACTTTTGTTTCTTGTAAAGGCAGGTCGTATAAACCTGCCTTTACAAGTTTTAAATCTGTCCGGAAAATAAACCAGTTACTGTGCTTAAAAAAATATTGCTGGCAATCGCATTGCTCATTCTGATAACAGGTATATACTATCGCGATCTGGTCAGTTACGGATGGATGCAGGCCAAAGGACAGATTGGTATTTTATGGAATGTTCAGCCGGTTGAGGAAATTTTGATGGATCCCTCCTTTCCAGATTCGTTGAAAGCAAAAATCCGGTTAATTGAAGAAATAAAACAATTTGGCGTCGACTCACTTGGTCTTGAACCGTCGAAAAATTATACCACATTTTACAATCAGCATGGAAAACCGCTGATCTGGGTTATCACCGCATCCGACAGATACCGAATAAAACCTCACTTATGGGATTTCCCAATTTTAGGCACTTTTCCCTACAAAGGCTATTTTGACTCGACACGTGCCGTTAGGGAAGAAAAAGAATTGATAAAAGAAGGATACGACACAGATATTGGCGAGGTGTCGGCGTGGTCTACGCTCGGCTACTTAAAAGACCCGATCCTGTCCACAATGCTTCGCCGGAAAGAAGGCAGTCTGGCAAATTTAATATTGCATGAACTGACTCATGGTACGCTTTTTGTGAAAAACGACCTGGAATTAAATGAAAATCTGGCAAGTTTTGTCGGGGATATTGGAGCGATCCGATTTTTAAAGCAAAAGTATGGGGCCGAATCGAAACAATTACTTGCATACGAATTTTCCAAAAAATATAACGACGCGTATTCTCAGCATATTTTTAGGGGTATCAAGAAACTTGACAGTCTTTACCTCACCTTTGGAAGCAGTCAGAAAGCGGATCATTTGAAAGATTCTTTAAAACGACAAATGATCTTAAAAATTCTTAACGATGCTGACACACTTCTAACGGGTAAAATTACGTTGAAAGCCAATAATAAAACATATTTGGATCCATTGCCAAATAATGCCTTTTTTATCAGTTACCAGACGTACAAGTCAAGACAGAATATATTTTTGATTGAGTATAAAACCAAATTTGGCGAGGATTTCAAAAAATACTTGGCTTATCTCAAAGGTAAGTATCCCTCTTTCTAATTTTAAATATTTGGCATGAAGCACATTCTTATTTTTTTATTAGCCCTGCTGTCAGTTACCATTTTTATTTCGTTTCGCCAATTTGAGCAAAACAGGATTGTACCCAATAAGAGCTTTGGCGTAGGTGAAAAAGTAGAATATCGCGTTCATTATGGTTTTATTAATGCTGCCGAAGCCAGGGTAGAAATTGCAAAAAATATCACCATTGTCAACAACCGTCCTTGTTATAAGATCAACGCAACCGGGCGTACTGTCGGGCCTTTTGACCTCATCTCGAGAGTTCGTGATAATTGGCGGTCGTATGTGGACACGAGTGCGATACTTCCTCATGTTTTTTACCAAAGTATTCAGGAAAATAAGTACAGAAAAGAAGAAACGGTTACTTTTAACCACGCAAGGGATCAGGCTGTTTCCAACATAAAAGATGAATCCAAAACGTACAATGTCCCGAATAATATCCATGACATTATCAGTGGCTATTTTTTTTTGAGAACCATTAATTTTGACAAAATACCAGAAGGTGATGTAATTGAAGTGCCCACTTTTTTTGGTGGCGAGGTTTACAAACTAAGAGTGCGTTATGTGGGCAAGGATGTTATAAAAACCAAATTTGGCAAAACCAGGGTTTTACGCCTGAATCCACTGATTCCGGATAATAAACTTTTTAAAGGAGAAGGCGCAATGCGTCTCTGGATATCTGATGACTCCAACAAAATTCCATTGAAAGTAGAGGTAGAACTCGTGATTGGTTCTCTTGAAATGGACCTCAAATCATACAAAGGATTGCGGAAAGACCTTGTCTGGTTTTAGTGAAAAAATAATGCTTCAGCCGATGAATCAGTTTCAAAGGAAAGGGAAGATTATTTTGCCGAATACTTATAAAAGGAATTTTTGCTGCTCCGAAGCTTTCATAAAAAGAAGCTATTGACCTGATTTCCGGACTTTCAAAATCAAAAATCAGATGTGATCCCGCTTGCCTTGCAAAATACTTATCAAGCAAGTAGGTGCGCGCATGGTATTTTCTTCCCGTGTCATCTGCCGCATTGAATAAATAAATCGTGGTGTTACCTTCCCTAACAAACAAACATCCGGCATGAATGTCGTTGTTCAAACCTGCATAACAGAGTTCTGCGCATTGTTTTTCAATGAGTTTTTCAAATAACCTGCTTAACAAAACATACGCTTTTTCATCCACACCACCTTGAATCCCCAAGGCATGATTGCTTCGAAATAAGTTAATAATCGGTTCCATGTCCAGGCTATTGCGTATCGGCTCCCATCCAAATTTCGCACTCTGCCTTAAATTCGATCTTCGAGAAAGTGAGTACTCAGACCGAATCTTCTCAGAATGATTTAAATTCAGCCAAAATGTATGGTTCAACACCGGATTCAATGCCGGAAATCGAGATAAAATAGGAGAAAGAATAGTATGATTATGCGGGCTGAAACTGTAAGTTGAAATGTAAGAAAATTCGCGAAAAAGTGCGTGTAAGAAAAGATTTACCTGGTCAGAAAGCAGTTCGTTTCTGGAAAAAATGCCCAGATACTGACAGAATAAAGGTTGCTGAACAACTTTAAAACCCACCTTCCGCTTAATGGGCACGGGCATCACAATCTGAAAATCTTCTGCAGATGGCCAGACGAAAGCATGCCAGTCGTCACAGACCGTATCCAGATACCAGCTGTAAGCGTACACAATACGTTGCTGCGATTGCGCGATAAACAAATCCCATTGTGCATCAGGGACTTGAGAACGTATTAACAGCTTCGTTACCAAAGAATGAATGAGTTAGAAAAGAAATCCTAAATGGTAGGCTACGATTAATAGAAGTTGAGCAGAATGTTTTTTGGCAAGATGAATCCGGCCGGCACTACTTAAAGTAACTGCGAAGTTTTTGCAAAGTTTCTTCCACATCAGGTGTTTCGTCCATCAGCAGATTAATCGTTTGAATGGAATGGATAACTGTGCTGTGATCTCTTCCTCCAAAATGATAACCAATTGATTTTAAAGGAAGATCCGTATATTCTTTTGCCAGAAACATGGCAAGTTGCCGTGGATAAACCACCTCTTTCTTACGGCTTTTGCTTTTAAGATCAGCAATCGTAACCTGAAAATAATCAGCTATAATTTCCTGAATGGTATCAATGGTGACTTCCTTGTCCTCATTCATTACAATATTCCGCAATGTATTCTTGGCAAGTTCCACATCAATTTCACGGCGTGTTAGCGACGCCTGTGCCATCAGGGAAACAATCACGCCTTCCAGTTCACGAACATTGGAATTAACGCTATGCGCAACGTATTCTATCACATCATAATCGATCGCAATTCCTTCCGACTGGATTTTTTTCTGAATAATGGCGATTCGTGTCTCAAAATCCGGTGTCTGAAGATCTGCCGTAAGACCCCATTTAAAACGGGAAAGTAACCTGTCCTGCAACCCAACCAACTCACGTGGCGGCCGGTCACTGGTCATAATGATCTGCTTTCCGAGCTGATGCAGGTGATTGAAAATATGAAAAAACGTATCCTGAGTTTTCTCTTTACCCGACAAAAACTGCACGTCATCAATCGCAAGTACGTCCACTTTCATGTAAAAATCAGTGAAGTCCTGCAACGTATTATTTTTGATCGAATTGATAAACTGATTGGTAAACTTTTCAGAAGAAACGTAGAGAACCAGCTTGTTGTCGAAGTGGTTCATGATGTAATTCCCAATCGCCTGCACCAAATGCGTCTTGCCCAATCCTACCCCGCCGTACATCATCAAGGGGTTGAATGAGGTCAGTCCGGGACGTTGTGCCACTGCAAATCCGGCAGACCTTGCCAAACGGTTACAATCTCCTTCAATGAAATTGTCGAATGAATAATTAGGGTTAAGGTAAGTGTCCAGATTCATCGAATCATGGTCTTTGAGCTTAATATGGGTCCCCATTCTGGGATCCGTCGCAAAATTATCCGGTCTTGACGAACTGGGCGACTTAGGAGTGGAAACATTCATCGTCAAAGGCTGATGCTTGTCATTGCCTTTATCTACAATAATCGAATACTCCAGAAGCCCGTCACGGCCGATGGCATAATCCAATGCTTTCCTTAAAAGATTTACGTAATTATCTTCAAGCCATTCATAAAAAAATTGACTAGGTACTTGAATAGTAAGCACTTTGCCATAAAGTTTTAACGGACGGATGGGTTCAAACCACGTCTTAAAACTTTGCTCAGGTATGTGCTGCTGAATTACCCTCAGGCATGCTTCCCAAATCTGGTCTACTTCTCTGTATGTGCTTATTCTTTCCAATATAAATAACCCGAAGTCAGAATGTCAAAATCAAATGGGACGGCAAAGATATAAAAATACCTGATCTGTGCAGGCCAAAACCACTGTTGAATTTAATATCAATACAAATCATTTTAAAACCGGTTGCTAAATCTGATTTTAAAATATCGTTATTTTTCTGATTTAAATGGTAAACTACATTCATTTATTGATGCATATTAAACTTAACTTAGAGCTTTGTTATTTACTTGAAGTCAGGTAAAAAGTCACGTCAACAATCCACATATGTCCGGAAATTTGTTTTCTGAATTTGAAAAGTCAAACAAAGACGTCTGGAGAAAACAGGCTGAAAAAGAAATAAAACAGGCTGTATCTGAAATTATGTCTTTAAAAAGAGACGGATTGGATCATATTGATCCTTATCAAACAGCAGAGAACCTGGATTTATTACTATTAAAAGACCTTCAAAATTCTCAGAAAAAGAACCCCGCGTGGCTGAATATCCCGGTCATAACCATTAAAGAGCCCTGGATTGCAAATGCTGATATTAAAACAGCTCTCGACAACGGAGCACATGGCATTTACATCAAAACGAGTTCTTTAAGTATTGCAAAATGTGAATTTTCCAAAGTACTTCACAACGTAAGATTAAGCGAAAATCCGGTCTATTTCGAAAGCTCCGAAAATGTGGCGGATCTTTTTAATGTGATTTCGAAGGGTGCAGGTTATTATATCAAAGGTGGAATTGCGCATGATCCGGTAGCAAACTGGATGCGCACCGGGCAAAGCCACCTGCAATGCATACCAGGAATTGTCGAAGTGTTTGAAAAAACAAAAAGCATGAAGGAATTCCATCCCCTGATGGTGGAAGGCCATGTTTATCACAATTCTGGTGCAAATCCGGTGCAGGAGCTTGCATTCATCATCAGCAATTTGGTGTATTACCTGGATATCCTGACTGATGCAGGAATATCGCCATTGCTCGCCCTGAACCATCTATTTTTCTCCGTTTCGGTTGGAACTTCCCACCTGACGGAGATCGCAAAGTTGAGGGCGCTGCGGTTTTTGCACAAAAAGATCGGTCGTGCCTACGAAATACCCGGCGAACTTTGTAATGCCTTCGTTCACGCCTGCACGTCATCCTTTTACCAAACCGGGCAAGTCCCTTACAATAATCTTGTACGTGCGACACTGGAAGCGATGAGTGCGGTTAACGGAGGCTGTAATGCGCTGTCCGTGCGACCGTACAATCATGGTTTTGCAGAACCGGACCCATTCGCTGACCGTCTTGCCCGAAACTTATCTTTACTCATATCCAACGAAAGTTATCTAAATCAGGTGGCCGACCCGGCTGCCGGTTCTTATTTTCTGGAAAGTCTGTCATTGCAACTTGCAGATGCAGCATGGGAACTATTTCTAATCATGGAGCAAAAAGGGGGCATTGTCAAATGTTTTGAACAGGGTTTTATTCAGGACGAAATTGAAAATTCCTGGAATGAAAAGCTTCGTTCAATGGAAACTGACCGGGTTGTAATTGGAGTCAACAAATATGTTTCAGGCAAACCCGCTTCTGATTTAAATTCCGGAAAATTAAACACAAACGGGGAAATGAACAGCGCAATCCGAACTTTACCCGATCGAAATCTGGCCAGACACTGGACCAAAAAGTCCGGATTATAACACGCATTTGTAAAAACAAAGAATACATTTGAAGTAAATGAAGACAAACAGGCGTGAATTATGAAACCGGATTTCACCAGCATTACACAGGCGTCGCAAACAACAAATACTTCGGCAACTGACGTTAAGAGTAAAGTTTTTCATACTTCGGAGGGAATAAAGCTTAAACCGTTTTATACTGAAACTGACATCGAAGAAGCGGAACATCTGCATTTCGGTGCAGGATTTCCGCCTTATCTGCGTGGACCTTACGCAAGTATGTATTTGCAGCGTCCCTGGACAGTCAGGCAATATGCGGGTTTCTCAACGGCCGGCGAATCCAATGCATTTTATCGTCGCAATCTGGCGGCCGGACAAAAAGGACTTTCCGTTGCATTTGATCTGGCAACGCACCGTGGCTACGATTCCGATCACCCGCGCGTCACCGGAGATGTGGGTAAGGCGGGCGTAGCGATTGACTCTGTGGAAGATATGAAAATTCTTTTTGATCAGATTCCGCTTGACGAGATGTCTGTTTCCATGACCATGAACGGCGCCGTGATTCCGGTGCTTGCATTTTACATCGTTACAGCAGAAGAGCAAGGTGTTTTACAGGAAAAGCTTTCGGGAACCATTCAAAATGATATCCTGAAAGAATTTATGGTACGCAACACCTACATTTATCCGCCTGCACCATCCATGCGAATTGTCGGGGATATTTTTGCATATACCACACGGTTCATGCCGCAGTTTAATTCCATCAGCATCAGCGGTTATCACATGCATGAAGCAGGAGCTCCGGCACACATTGAACTCGCATATACTCTGGCCGATGGACTGGAGTATATCAGAACCGGTATCAGTGCGGGGATGGATATCGACGATTTTGCCCCCCGATTGTCATTTTTTTGGGGAATCGGCATGAATTACTTTATGGAAATAGCCAAGTTACGTGCGGGTAGAATGCTTTGGGCTAAAATTGTCAAGAAATTCGACCCAAAAAATGATAAATCACTGATGCTGCGGGCACACTGCCAAACAAGTGGTTACAGCCTTACAGAACAGGATCCGTACAACAATGTAACGCGAACCTGTATAGAAGCAATGGCGGCGGTAATGGGCCACACGCAATCCTTACATACCAACTCACTGGACGAGGCGATTGCGCTGCCAACCGATTTTTCCGCACGGATTGCCAGAAACACGCAGTTAATTTTACAGCACGAAACGGATTTATGCCAGGCCGTAGATCCCTGGGGCGGTTCATATTACGTAGAATATCTGACCGGGGAACTGATAGAAAAAGCATGGAAGCTAATCGAAGAAGTGGAAGAATTGGGCGGCATGACCAAAGCCATTGAAACCGGTTTGCCAAAAATGCGGATTGAGGAAGCCGCTGCGAGAAAACAAGCCAGAATCGATTCCGGCAGAGATGTGGTTGTTGGTGTAAACAAGTACCAAACCGATCCTGATCAGTCTCTGGAAATTCTTCAGATCGATAACGACAGTGTGAGGGATGCGCAGATTGCAAGACTTGAAAAAGTCAGAAAGGAACGTAATATGGTCGAAACCAGGCAGGCACTCGATGCCATAACAGCGGCTTGTAAAAAATCGGGTGGCAAAGATATGGACAGCAATTTACTCGCTCTGGCAGTGGATGCGGCACGTAAAAGAGCTACTTTAGGTGAAATTTCTGATGCAATGGAAAAAGAATTCGGAAGATATAAATCTACAATACGTTCTGTGTCGGGCGTTTACCAATCAGAGGCTTCGGATGATGAAAATTTTCGTCTGGCGCTTAAAATGTCTGATGAATTCGCTGACATAGAAGGAAGGCGTCCGCGGATTCTGGTTGCCAAAATGGGCCAGGATGGGCACGATCGCGGAGCGAAAGTAATTGCTACAAGTTTTGCTGACCTCGGCTTTGACGTAGACATTGGCCCTCTTTTTCAGACACCGGAAGAAGTGGCCAGACAGGCTGCTGAAAATGACGTGCATGTGGTCGGCGCTTCCAGTCTCGCAGCCGGACATAAGACGCTTATTCCTCAACTCATAGCTGAATTAAACAGAATTGGACGTGGCGATATTGTGGTTATTGCCGGAGGCGTTATTCCCGCTGCCGATTATCAATTTTTGTATGACGCAGGTGTAAAAGGAGTTTTCGGGCCAGGAACAATCATTTCTGTGGCCGCACAAAAAATATTGAAAGAACTGATGAGCTGATTCCGAAATGCTACCGAAAATATTTCTTCAAAACCAAAGAGGTACAATTTCCTCCGAAACCAAATGAATTGGAAAGTACGTAATCAACAACCACATTTTCCCGTAATTTTAAAACAGGCGGAATGTTCAGTGAGATAATAGGCTGGCTTATATTAAGGCTGGGAAAAATTTCGGAGTGATTGATACTTAAAATACTAAAAACTGCTTCTACTGCTCCAGCTGCTCCCAAAGTATGTCCTGTATAAGATTTTGTGGAGCTGTAAGGCGGAACTTTTTCAAATACCTGAGTCATTCCAAAAAGTTCGACCTGGTCATTGTTTTGTGTCCCGGTCCCATGTGCATTTACGTAATCGATCTGACTGGGCTCAATTCCTGCCGACGAAATGGCGTCACGCATTGAGATTATGGCACCCGTTGCATCGTCTGACATGGCTGAGGGATGATGGGCATCATTGGAGTTGCCATAACCTGCTATTTCGGCGTAGATTCTTTTATCTTCCACAATATCTGCGGCTTCCAGTACGAGATACGCTGCTGCCTCTCCAAGGTTCAACCCATCCCGGTTCTCATCAAAGGGCTTGGAAGGGAGCTCCGACAATATTTTAAGTGCATTGAATCCGTTGACAGTATATTTTGCCAAACTGTCGACGCCACCGACAATTACCCGTTTTGCTCGTCCGGACCTGATCAATCTGGAACCGAGCATGATGGCATTGGCGGACGAGGAACAGGCTGTGTTGATGGTATCTGTAAAGCCCTTGATATGGTATTTGTCAACCAGATTCAGGGTATGTGCCGCGCAACCATACGCATTCAAAAATTCCGATCCGCCGGATTTTAAATTGGCATCTTCATAAAGCTGATCCGTAAGACACATGCCGCCAACTGTGCTTGCTGAAATAAAGGCTGTATCAAATGAGGAAATCTCTGCCGGAGTCAATTGCGCACTCTCAACTGCTTCTTCAAATGCTTTCAGAGCCAGCAAAGTGGTACGTGTAAGACCAGGCCCGACATCCGACAATCTTTGTTTCAACCCCTCATTACTCAATTTCACCTCACCAAAGGGAAGTATTGAAGCATAACGGGAATCGAAATAACTGGCCTGGGATATGCCGCCCCGACCTAAATGCAAACTATTATAATTACCGGAAAGATCTTCACCAAGCGCACTTACAATACCCATTCCGGTCACCAATACCCGCTTCATTTTCAGGCAGTTTTGGTATTTGCAAGAATGTATTGTGCCATGTGATTTACATCAATCAGGATTTTTCTTCCTTCGGCGGGATTCGTTATTTTTATTCCGTATTCTCTTTCCAATAAAACCACAAGCTCCAAAGAATCAATAGAATCCAATCCTAAATCACCACCAAAAAGTGGTTCATCGTCTTTAATGTCATTAGGGTTTACATCCAGTAAGTTTAAATACTGTACAATCTGCCCTTTTAATATGGGCTTCAGGGTGTCAATGTTCATGTGTCGTTTTAGGCTTTAACCGTTATTTATGCTTTATGCCAAGTGTCTTTTGCCAAATGTCCGGACTTAAATGGCATGGAATTATATTATTTTTTCAATTCTGAGTTTAAAGTAAGTACAAAGTTGGCAAATCAGGATGAATGAACCCAGAAATAAAAATACCTTTCGCAGTTCCTGCCAGCTTCCGCCTTTAAGAAACAATACATAGAAACCTTCAAGGCACCAGTGCAGCGGAGAGAAATTGCCGGCAAACTGCATGAAGGCGGGCATAACAAATGTGGGCACCAGAATACCTCCGATCGCACCAAAGATGATGATTGATATAGCGCCAAATCCGTTAGCCTGTTCCTGCGTTCTGGCAAATGCTCCGATCATCAAAGCGTAACTTACCGCGGCCATACTGCTTACCAGGACGACCGATGCAAAGGCAATTAAATCGGATGGCAGTTTTAATTCCGGCAATCCAATGGCAGGCAAAATCCACACACCCATAGAAAATGTAAGCATGACCTGTAATATGGCAACTAGCACATACACGCTCATTTTGCTGAACATGACCAGCATAAAACTGGTAGGCATCGTTTTCAACCTCAAAAAACTGCCACTAACGCGTTCCTTTACAATATTACTGCCAAGAGAAACAACCATGAAAAACATGGCAAAAATAGTCCAGGCAGGCACATTATGCTGGGTCGAATTTGGAATCGCAGTAGCATTGCCAGACGCTATAACCTGGTTTATTTTCACCCGGTTATGGATCATTTTCTCCTTTAACTTCTCTGACTTCTCCCCTATTTCCATCGTTGCGTACATTTTATCGATCATCAGCGAATTTTCAATGACGCTCATGTACGACTGGATAATTCCCATCACCGAATAAGTGTAATTTTCCTGGAGAACCGGATCGTTATAAAATGAAAGTGCGGGCAATGAAACGTTTTTTGATTGAGCGGAATCAGATTCCAGTCCAAGATCATCCATCAGGATTTTGCTCACATCGCCGGCATTGCTTTCCAGTCCAACCGAGAAAGAATCCGGTATAAACAGCGCGATCATTTTCCCACGGCCTGATAATTCTGATTTAATCTGATCCTGACGAAGCTGGTTTATGGTATCAATTTTAAAAAGTCCGGATTTATTAAGGACGTCAATCAGTTTTTGCCCCTGAACGCCTTTATCATGATTCATGACCAGCAAAGGTATCTGATTTTCATTCACGACTTTGTAAACGCTATCCTGGATTATTGTGATGATAAACACCAGTAATAATGGCATCAGAAACATCAGTGTGAGGCCTACTTTATCATTGATAAGTAACAGGAATTCTTTGCGCAGGGACGAAAAAATCTTGAACATGATATTAATCCCGATATGCCTCTCCGGTCAGTTTGATGAACAACGATTGCAAATTTGCAACCTGATTTTTTTCTTTAAGCTCTGCCAGTCCACCTTCTGAAATGACCGTTCCATGATCAATCAAAGCAATACGGTTGCAAAATTCCTCCGCCTCTGACATGTGGTGAGAAGTATAAACAATGGTTGTTCCCAAGCGGTTTATTTCCTGCAGATACAGAATAATGGCATTCTTGCTTTGTACGTCCACGCCGACTGTGGGCTCATCCAGAAAAAGTATACGGGGTTTGTGGATAATACCGATCGCCAGATTAACCCGTCTTTTCATACCTCCCGAAAAGGTCTCTACTTTTTTATCAGCCGCTTTGGTTAAGCCAAGCACGTCAAGTAACTCCTCCCGACGCAGCTTTAATTCCCTTGCAGGAATATCGTACATAGCGCCAAAATAATCCAGGTTTTGCCTTGGGGTTAATTCCTGGTAAAAAGCATAATCCTGAGGAACAAAACCAATAACCCGTCGTCTGTCGGGCTGAGAAACAGGTGTGTTACCCGCGTAAAATGTTATTTCTCCCGAAGAAGGCGGAATAATGCCGCAAAGGATGGAAATCAGCGTTGTTTTTCCTGCGCCATTAGGCCCAAGTAATCCAAAAACATCTGCTTGATTAATTGTAAGGGAAATATCGGTAAGACTATTTTCCTTCGAGGAAGGATATCTTTGGGATACGTTATTGATTTCGATACAGGGAAGTTTTGTCATTGTTTGATCAATCTCACTTGCCCAGATCCATTTTGGAAAGCTTTTGAAACGCTTCTTTTTCAACGGAACGAATATTCAGCAGCATATCTGCGATTTCTTCAAAATCTTTTTGTTCGGTTAAGCGTCCTTTGTAAACGCCAGCCATTTTTATGGCACTTGCACGCCACAAATCTCCCGATCTGGTGAATTCTTCCGACACACCAATCAGTTTGTCATTTTGCAAATAAGAGGCAGCCTCTTCCAAAAATGCACCATATAAAAAGCGGAAACCTCCACCACCCGTACCGATTTCTTCCTGCATTCTAACAATTTGCCCCAGATATAAACTCGCCTTTTTCAGTCCAAGTTTATCACGCCATTTGCGAATGTGATTGGATGTATGACGTATTCCATTTACCCCTGCAAAATTCCCGGGAATGCTCAGCATGTCTCTTACATTTCGTCGGATTCCTTTTACGATTCCTTTGCGAATGAGGTCGTTATCAATGATACCTACTTTATCAGGATAGTAAATATGGCCTTTCGGAGCGAGAGGGCCTTGTGCAAACCGGACCCTAGACAATTCTTCTTTTGACAAAGAAGTCACGTCTTCCATCACAGGATCGCTAATCAAATATCGGTCATCTTCCTGACCGTAAACAATCAGATTATGTGCATTAAAATGGAAACGGTATTCTTTTGGA
>Ga0247803_1001038_pt1 | contig 14716 bp, 18 predicted proteins | sample UWRJL014104B1_FD_180928 | JGI IMG/M metagenome (GOLD analysis project Ga0247803, IMG submission 180928) | Plant litter microbial communities from Arlington Agricultural Research Station in Wisconsin, United States - UWRJ-L014-104B-1 | ecosystem: Environmental > Terrestrial > Plant litter >...
CTGTCCCTCTGCAGCACGCCTGCGATGTTCCAGACGGGCATATACCTGTAAAAAGAGTAGATACGTTAGCGCAATTCCAAAAACTACACAATATGAGTGATCGCCAGTGTCTCGTTCTGTAAACGTGACATAGACAACGAGTACACAGAAGAAGGGGAATTGAGAAGAAAAGAGGTCACCATACCGGAAGCAGGCCTGGGTATGCATCGAGCGCCAATCAGTTCGGAAGGGCTGGTGGCCTGGTATCCGCAGATATTACCCCAAACACCAGAGTTGGTGGAGAACGGGGCAATGTTTAGACAGCAGAGGCGAATGGAGCGGTCGGCACATTGAGGATCGCTGACGGAACGAGACGTTGTCGTCGTAACAAGGGTACTCGTAATAGGAATTGTCGAAATGAGTGGAGAGGTCGTAATCACGGTTGTAATGGGGGTCTCGGCGATACTGACGTCGGTCGCGGTCGACGTTTCGGTGGCCGTGTATAGAGTCTCAGTAGCTGTGGTCTGGGTGATGGTTGTTGTGAAGGTGGCAACTTTGCTGCATGCCGCGGAGATCTTCTTGGGCAACCAGGTTGCGACGAGAGCGGGCGTTGACAGTTCGCGTTTCTTCACAGGGTCTTGCGCCAGCACAGTAGTCGTTCTGGTTTCTGTCGCCACCACGACAGTGGTCAATGCAGCGGAGACAGCCGTGCTGGTGACGGTCACGGTCGGAGGCGTAGACGTCGAAGTCTCGGTCGTCGTGGTACGTGCGAGAATCGAAACGGTGGCGGCGGTATGTACAGTTTCCTTCGGAGGAACATACCCAATATAAGCAGCGCAGAATTCGATGTTTTCGGGGGAGCTCAACTGGCTCAGATCCGATGGGCAGATAGGCTCGAGGAAAGCATCAGCTGTATCAGCAAATGAGTACGAGTCCGAAATGGTATAGTGATCGCCATCTCGCCATTCCCCAAAGTTATCGGCATAAGAAGCAGACCAAGCCTGAGTGTACAGTGTGCAAACCTGCTCATAGGCCTGTCCGTTTTTGAGCTTCGAAACCAATTGAAGAACCGGCAGGTGGCGCGGCCTCCGAGATGATCCAAGTTGAATTGTGTCTCGTCCTTACAAGCCTGGAGGCAGCGCTGGGCATCTAATGGCGAATCGGCGGGGAAGGTTTTGACGGTGATGTAGCTGCCTTTTCCGTTGCAGTCGTCGGGCGATCGGATAGCGGCATTGTTAAGGAACGTAGTTTCGAAGCCGGGTAGAGTAGTCACGGCATCCGCGAAAGCACAGGCTGCGAAGCCAGCTAGTCCGAAGAGTAGAGATGAATGCATTTGAAGCGACTGTTAGGTTGGTATGGATATTGGTGGGATCTCGGGAGAAAGACAGAAAGTAGACCGATGGCCTGAAAGGAGAAGTAATGAATGATTTGGACTGGAGGTGCCGCGACGAATGAGTGAGCTCAGAAAAGTGACAGACACAAGTGGGTTATATACCGCGGACGAGAGAAGAGGGGGGCGTATAGGAGTGTACCAAGCGTAATCGCAAATTACAACAGCCACAAATTCATTGGAAACCCACAAAGAGAGACCGACTACGCGTGCATCACTAGTTATCGCACGCCTCGTCTGGTTCTAGAAGGCCATTGTTGCTGAGGCTGAACAGCCACCAATACAAGCGGCTCCCCCAAAGTCGGCTAGCTCGTTCGATTCCGCGCCAAATTACTCCATATAGTACTACAGGCGATAGCTTATTCGCTTTCCCATGAGCTCGACATGTGTTTTTTCAATGCAAATGCAAAGAAATACTGAGAACTCGACAAAAATCCAGCAGGGGTGTGTCAACACTGTAGTCTCGTCCTAGACCCGTCCTCGCTTATCTGCAACGCGTTTTTTTGTTTCCTAGGGACGGTCTGACCACAGTGTTCACCCCATCAAGTCAAGACACTGCGAAACTGTTCGTTGTCGAAGCCTTCGCTTCTGTGATTAAAACTTATTATTATGTATAATAGCGTAATTGCACCACTAAAGTGCATCGAGAAAACCCTTCCCTATACATAACAAACGCCCGTGCATCGTCGGCTGACCGCGCGACTGCTCTATTCCTCCAATGTCGGCGGCTTAGCTGTAGGAGCAAACTGGCTCTTTTGCCTAATTTCCGCGCCCTTGTAATAGAACCATACGGGCACAGGAATTAGAACCAGAGCGACGCAACCAAGCAGAGTAGCAGCGTACTGGATGCCCATTCCTTGAAACATCTGTTGCGCGAAAAGCGGGAAGACGGCGCCAAAAATACTTCGAAGAAACGTGTTTGCAGCAATTGCGGAGGCGGCGAACTAGTTCTGGGTTAGTAAGATCATGAATAGAGTGGACAGAAGTACTGACCATGAGGTAGGCATCAACGAGATAGTTGAGCGCCTGAAGAAAGATGCTGAGCAGACCGAAGCCAATGAGGACGCCGGACAACGTAGGAACGATCCAGTGAATCGATTCCGTATATCCCGTCCAACCAAACCAGAAGATACCAATAGCGAATGCGACACCTCCAATGATGATCTCAGGCAACCTCCATTCCGGAATGGCCACGTTGTTGTTCGCCGCCAGCTTTTTCTGATACGCCGGCTGCCGGATGAAGATGAAAAGGCCTGCTAACAGCTGTCCAGTAATCATACCAAAGAACGGCAACCCTCCGACTCCTAAGTTCATATGGTGGACGCCTTGAAAGACGAGCGGATATGCCGTCAAGAAAAGGTAGAGTAGCCCATAGATAAACGCCATGTATATGGACAGCAATAGCACAATCGGCTCCGAAATCAACATCCGTATCGGGCGACTGAAGTTCTTCTCCATCAATTCGCGGAAGTCGACTTCGATTTCCTCTTGCTTAGCGTGGATACCCCAGTTCTTTGTTCGGCGACGGAGCTCAGACGCTTTGCTGACTAGGATTTCCGGTGGATAGGATTCCTTAAGGAAACAGAGGTTTAGGGCAAAAGCCACAAAGCCCATGATGGCGACAATATATTCGGTCCAGCGCCAGCCGAGATCCGACATGACTATAAAGCCGCCGATGAAAGGTGCGAGGAGGGGACCAGTAAAGACGGTCATGGAAAAGATGGTGATGGCCATGCCTCGTGTACGGTTGTCGAACATGTCGGAGAAGACGGCAGCAACACACTATGTCATGTTAGTCTGACTATAGGCAGCACTTTGGGGCGAGTTGACAACTTACAGTAAGTGGGCAAGCGCCGAAAAAGCCTGCCCAAAATCTACATATCAATATGGTCTGGAGATCCTTCCCTACAGCCACACCGATGTTGAAGATAGAGAAACCAAAAGAGGCGATAACGAGAGGCAGGCGCCGCCCCTTCAGCTCTGAGAGAGGCGCCCAGAAGATCGGTCCAGTTGCGAAACCCAGCACGTAGAGGCTCGTTCCCAAAACACCAACGGTCGTGCCCACCCCATACTGTTGTGCAACAACGCGCGTCGCTGCACTGAATATCGAACTTCCGAAGGCGGCAGTGAGTGTCGTGAAGCCCAGCATCGCAGCGGTTATCAATTTCTTCCTGATAGGCCAGTTCTGCGCGTGCAAAGGATCATCGGGCCCATCGAACTCCACCACGTATTCTTCTCTTTCTGGGAGAGGCGGTGGAAATGGCTTCCCCGCGCCGAAAGCAGGCAGCGGCTTTCTCGAGGTCCTGCTCTTGAGACTTGCCCCTACTGTTCCGCTGTGCTGACTGCGCTGCGTGTGTATCCTGCTCATTGCCGTTGCGTGCCTCTCCAGATTGGTGGCGTCGTCGCGCTGTGTTGGCTGTCTTGACATGGCCGCATCGCGCTCCACGGCGGAGGCATCTGAGGAGCTGGAAGAGCTGGTCGAGCCAGTTGCTGTCCGCGCCATTGGCTCGTGTTCTTCTATCGCTTTCTCGCTGTGAATTGGGAATCGTTCGGGGGAGGCGTCTTCCTCGGCCCTCGAGATGACCCTATCGGAGGCGTCCATGGTGAGGTGCGCGTGGAGAGCGAGTGCGCGTGGTGATTGGGGCTGCTATAGTCGTAGTATTTGCAAGAATATTTGGAGCCGTGTGACTGAGCGATTGATCCTGGGAATGTTAGGTCCCAGCTGGATAGATATATCTCAGCAATGCGCCTCCTCGAATTTTCGTCGCGCTTTCGGGCCGCAGAGCATCGGCCGAGGCTGACGGGGTCTTTTCAGATGGCGAGAACAAATTTCGCCCGACGGCAAGCGGCTTCTGGAATGGTCGTTTGATCGTCCGTTCCTCCGCCAGAACCTTTGTGTAATTTCTATGCTGTGACGTCGATGCTTCGTAAGATTGGAGTCAAGCTTTTGCGACAGCCTTGGCCTCGGTCGATCGTTGCGCCTCGGTTCGACTAACGAAAGGAACAATGCCGTGAAACTAACACGGTCGATGGAGAACAACCCGGAGAGGCCCTAAGATGCGAAGACCCTAAGATGTCACAAATCAGCGGTGCGGTAGACTCGCGGGAACCGTCTGCTACTGGTACCGCCCGCCTTTTAGGCTTGCGGGTCACCACGACTTTGCCGTGGGTCGCCTTTAGCGTCACCTGCATGCGCCATCTGTACGCCAATCAGAACACTGTGAACGACTTAACAGCGCTTCGTCAGCCTCCTTGCTGCTGACACTGCTTCTCGCTCGACATAAAATAGCGAAGAAGGGTAGCCGGTCGCTTCTGGCCTCATGCGCTTCCTTACTCAGGCGAGAGCTGGCTTCCGACCTCGGTAACAGAAAAACAATTATGGCAGAGGGCTATATCCAATACGATGAAGTTAGGCTGGTAGTTGGATCTCACATCAAGTAGGAAGTCTGGCTAGAGGTGTGAGCGAATGTGGTACATCCACCATGATCATGTGTCATTCATCTAGCGGGAGCTCATGGTCATCATTTCATACTCATGCCCCGGGCCGTCCTTCCCAACCGTCGTAACTCATGAAACCAGTCACCATGCAATTCCAAAGCGGCCATACAAACGTCTACAACTTTTGCATGGCAACAATGTCGGTGGATTGCACATGGTCCTCGTCCTCCTCAATCTTCTGCTGCAGCTCATCCGTAGACACCTTGTCGTCCTCGACGACCAGGTTGATCTGCAGCTTCTTGATACCGAAGCCAACGGCGACGAACTGGGAGGCACCCCAGACCAGACCGTCCTGCTGAATCGCAAGGACGTTGGCCTTGAGCTGCTCGAGATCGGTCTCGTCGTCTGCATTTTGTTAGCCAGGTGTATCAGATGTGAGCGGTGATACATACCCCAGGGCTTGACATCCATGGTGACAATGGACTTGGCAGCAGGCTTTACCTTGCCGGCCTTCTTCTTGTTGTACTCCGCCAAACGCTCAGCCTTCAGCTTCTCGTTCTCCGCATCCTCCTCCTCGTCGGAGCTACCGAACAGGTCGACGTCGTCGTCGTCCTCGACAGCAGCGGGTGCCTTGGCCGGGTTGATCGGCAGCTCAGACTGCTCCGGGCCATAGGCGGTGTGCTCCTTGGTTGGGTCTCCGGGCAGCGTGGAGAACTCAGACTCCCAAGTGAGCATGTGGTTGTACCAGCGCCATGCGTACGGGAACTTCTCAGGGGCCGGGATCGACTTGAACTGCTGGAAGACCTTGACATCGGCCTGCGACGGGGTGTAACTGCTGCTGCGTTAGCTCTGTCCATCTAGACGAACTGAAAGAGCGATGGCAAGAGGTATTGACAATCAGAGGTGCGCAAGCGCATGGTTTTGTATTCAGATAGCGGGGTCTTAATCCGCCTCATTAACACGGACCAAATGTTTTCATCACAATGTCGAGTGGTGCTGGTAGGAAATCCGAGGAAGGAGATAGTGGGGTAGTGGTACTTACCCAACGATGTAGCTGCGCGTCTTGACCCAGTTGTTCAAAAGGGTAAGGCCAGTATCGGAGACAAAATCGGTGAAACCCATGGTTGCGTGTGGTGATGTGCTTGGGGGAGAAGGTAGAGTCGAGGGGAGAGAAGGGGTATAAGTGGAAAAGAGGCTGGTGGAGAGTGTTCTCGTTTGCAATTTTTGCGCCGACTCATTTCCAGGCCAAGCCGCTAGCGGCACGTGCCACCAGCTCCACCTTTCCTAAGCTCCTGATGCATTCTCTCAGGTTAATTTCAATGTGTATCGACGGACGCAGCTGATCGAGAGCAGCCGATCGAGACTCTACACGATAATAAGATCGCGAAACAATCAGGTCGAGTTTACTTGATACCAGATCTACCATGCACTGTGCATCAACCACTTCGAACCGGGCCTACCCGAATCTGTTGAATTAGACTCTACCTCTTCGCGATCTTCCTCGAGTCATCTGTCATCTGGACTATACCTGGGAAGACAACATACGCACGTCAGGCACAAGCAGAACTTCTCTTTGTACTGTTACTGAGATAAAATCGTTCCATGAGCTGTTTCCTTGCCTAGCTAGCTTTTGATCCCTTCGATATCTCGAACAGTTTCTTGACGGCGACCATAGATTACCAATGGTACTCTATTCACTGGTATTTCCAGAGGCAACGGACATCTCCGCGGCAAGGAACGCCTAGATGATCGTGGGAGTCCATACCCGAAAGCAAACTCGTCTAGACAACTAACAGGTGCACTGTTATACAATCACGACGTAGTCCATGACCCCAACGTAGGCGGCCCTGGGCGAGGCAATGTGACTTTGTGAAGCCTATATCCTATCGTACATGCTACTTCTACAGTGTTCTACAAACAATACATAAATAACCGGAAGTCGAAATCCTGGCGTCTACGTGATCGCCTCACTGCACATCCTCGCTCAGTCCTTCCCATGCCGCCTTTTGCTCCTTCCGTGGCCAAAGTGACTTGAACCATGACTTGCTGTCTTCACTGGGCACATGTCTCGCCCGCTCCTCGGCATCCGCATCCAGGGCGAATCTCCTCATGCGTTCGCCGATGCGGGGGTCGATGACCATGTCGTCTAGCCATACTCTCTCACTCTCGTCGTCCTCTTTGCGTTCTCGCGCCGTCTTGTGCCATTCAGATTCGTCGACACGCAGGATCCCGACCTGCTCCCATTGAGGACCCTCGAAGGGCTCCTCATCGCCGGTAGCCGCAGATTCACCGGGCGCTTGATAAGGTCTATATGTCGCGAGCACAGCAGCTGCCGTCTGTCGACCAATTTCATCTGCTAGTTGTCTCCGGTTCAAGAAGCGGTACATGCGGATAGGGAAGTTCCAGAAGCCGAGAAGATGCGGGAAAGGTACTATGGTCGAGGGACCCAGAGCGCGTGGGCAGTTTGGAGATATCTGCGAGTCGGTGTAGTCGGCGGTGGTATTGAATGGCGGTGGTTGTTTCTTCTTCTTGGGCTTGGTTTCTTCTTCCTTGGGCTTCTCCGCCTCTTCTGGCTTGGAGGCATCCGGATAAGCGCCGCCGTCGTCAGCCGTTGGAGGGCTGGGTGGCACGGGAATATCCGATGTAACTTCAGGTGTAGACGCGACGGGCACAACGGGGTCCTCCAATGACTTTGGTGGGTCCAGAGGTCCTAACCAACCCTCATGCATGCCCCTGACGTACTCTTTCCATGTGTGCCTCCCAATAACCACATCTCCGCTGGGACCGTCCCAGCCTTGGATCCCTACCCGCTGTCTTGTCTCCTCCAACATATCCTGCGCATCTGGTTCCAATGGTTCCGCACAAGGCTCGCCCCTCTTCTTCCTCAGCGCGCGTATCCTCTCAGCCAGTCCAGCCCTCACGTCACCCTCTCTCCTCCCTTCAATCGCATCCCAGTCCAGTGCTGCCGCAACTAAGATTGGCTGCACGTACTCTTTGAAGTGGTCGCGCGCAGCGACCAGTCCATCCGCTGGCGGCGCAGACAAGTAAACGGTGAGTTTCCGGGGCATCTGGCGCTCATCCAGCGGCTCCTGCGCAATGTGTTCGACCAGCTTTGTCCACTTGTGCTGTATACGTTTCTTCTCTCGACGATCGTACATTACAGCGGTAGTCCAGGAGCCCGTGATACTGAGGAAGATCATCCAGTTGCGGGAGGGGAGCTTGAGGCGGAAGTTGGGGAGGCCTGCGAAAAGTCAGCGAGGGCGTCGCGTTTCTAGTCAGTAGATACACACCCATCATCCTCCATACGGGATTCGGAGGCTTTTGCGCCGTCTTCCCCTTTAGATCGGCCATGATGTATGCTGGCCGTGCCGTGTTGATGCTGGAGGGAGGCCGAAACCAAAAAAAGTTGAGCGGACCGCCGAATTTGTTCGGAGCGGTCCGGAGCAGCTGCATGCTCCCTATTGCTTGGCGTCGTCCCGTCTACATAAGAGCATCCACTCCCCCACTCAACGGCCACGATTTATTTTTCTCTGATCAAAATGCAAAAAATATATGTTGCTTGTGGCGGTAGAGGGAATCGAACCCTCGTTTTTACAGCATTGTTTACAATCGCTTGATCCACAATGTAATGTCCTACCTCTAGACGATACCACCAGACAGATGTGTTGGTGATTTATCAAAAACTCAGTGTTATTCATTATATGAGCAACGGCAAATCTCGTAGCTACTTGGCATAGCGGGTCTACCTCCATCTATTCCAAAATTTCCTAACGATGTCACGTAACAACTTTGCAAATTTTCATAAGCAGCGAGTATTGCTACCTCTGTACCTGATCTAGATCTGTTCGTTTGACAGTAATCGATTGCAAAGACAGTTGGTAGAAGGCATGATAATAAGCCTCTATCGATTGTGCATGCCATTGATGGCTAACTATCTATGGCATTCTTGCCCACATTCTCCGGCAAAGCTTATTGTGTAACCTACGACCGCGTGCGTGCTTGCATGTGGGAGGATAGTCGACACGTGCTGTGGCTTGGCGCGCCCCCGCCACTGAAAGTACAGAAGCTCCAAGCGTTATATCACCGTGCATTGCTTCTGAACTGCTACCTGCTCGCTTTACCATAATTATATCGACGAATCTCTCTTCTCCAACGTCCCAAATATTAAACTCCGCTCTACACTCTCTTGGTCGACTCGTAGCACACGTCTTCAGCTGCCGTTATGGTGAGTTCACCCCGCCGTGTGCACGGCACTGCTAACCGCGCCAGGCTTCACCCCAATCCAAGAAGCGCCTCGCGCTCGCAGTGCTTGACTTCCTCCAAACCTCGCAGACAGACGGGTCTGTAGATGCCGAAGATGCGGAGCAGCTCGAAATCGCGGCCAACTGCATCGCCGAAGCGTTCAAGGTCGACCTTACAGATGAAGCTGCGAAGACCGATGCGTTAGGTGGCCAGAACCTGCTCTCTATATACAACGTCTACGAGAAGCTCAAGGGCAAGACCACCGCCTCTACAGAAGGTTCGTCATCGGCGTCCGAGGCAAGGCCCGCAACCCCGCAGACCTCGTCCAAGGATGCATCAGGACCTGGTGGCCCGAACAAGGACGAGGCCGAGAGGCTCAAGGGGCTGGGCAATGAAGCCATGAAGAAGAAGGACTATTCATCGGCCGTCAAGCACTACACGGCCGCGCTCGACGTCATCCCGCTGAACCCCATATACCTGTCCAACCGCGCCGCCGCTTACTCAGGCCAGGGCATGCACCAGGAGGCTAAGGAAGACGCTGAGATGGCAGTCGCTGCCGATCCCAAATACTCTAAGGCCTGGTCGCGCCTCGGCCTTGCAAAATACGTCTTGGGCGATGCAAAGGGCGCCATGGATGCATACAAAGCAGGTATGGACGCCGAGGGCGGTGGTTCAGAGGTCATGCGCAAAGGCTATGAGACGGCGAAGAAGAAGTACGAAGAGGAAGGTGGTGACATTGGCGCTCCCGAGGAAGATGCCGTGCGCGGTGTCCCTGGTGTTGGTGCAGCCGGTGGCGGTAGTGGTATGCCTGATCTCTCGGGTCTAGCGTCCATGCTGGGCGGCGGCGGTGGTGGTGCAGCCGGCGGTGGTGGTATGCCTGATCTCTCTGGTCTGGCGTCCATGCTAGGCGGCGGTGGTGGTGGCGGTGGTGGTGGCGGTATGCCAGATATTAGTGCCATGATGCAGAACCCCATGATCCGGAACATGGCGCAGAGTGTCATGCAGAATCCAGACATGCTGAGAAACATGATGAGCAACCCGCAGGTTGCACAGATGATGGGCGGCCTTGGTGGAGGAGCAGGAGGAGCAGGAGAAGGCGAAGGCGGCGGTGCAGGTCGAGGCGGTGGCGGTGGTGGAATGCCAGATCTTGCGTCCATGATGAACGACCCGAATATTGCGGAGATGTAAGTCAATTGCAGTCGCTGAGAGATTGTCCATGGGCTAACAATTCACAGGGCACGGAACTTCATGGGTGGTGCTGGTGGACCTGGTGGTGCCGGTGGTGCCGGTGGCGCTGGACGGGGTGGATCATCATAGACGAGTCGTGGAGGGACGGTTACAATGGTTTGGGTTGGATACTCCTGTATACATTGACGAATTCATGGGTAGATGGCTGCAATGATACCACTCTTAACATTGTATTGATGGCCTCGTGGTAGTGGTGTGCTGCATGCACCGCTAATACGCCGTCATCGAAGTGGTACGGCGCTACTTGGGGGTCCATCTGGTGCTCTTCCTCTTTATAGTGAGGTGACGATTCCAGCCCGGGCCACAAAGTCGTCGTAGACCTGCTGGTTTCTCATCGAAACGGCCTGCTGCGCTCTAACAGCCATGCCACTCAACCCGCGCTCTAAACCATAATATACTCTATTCTCAACCCAAAGACAACTGCCACAGCCCATCTCCCAAATAATGCCCCGCCTCACAAGCCTGCCCCTTCTTAACCTTTTTCATTTCCTCAGTCCCCACCCTCAATACACCCACCATACACGCATGGTCCTTTCCCTCCGCCTCAATAACCACCACCTCCCCCGCGTCGAGCTCTTCCTTTCCATATTTGCCTTCAGGGTCATTCGGATCGTTGGGGAGACGGCCACCCGGCGACGTGAGGCCGGGCGTCATGAGTGTCGCGCCGGAAAGCACGAAGCGGATTGCGCCGCGGTCGATGCGTAGAGTTTGAAAACAGCGCGGGTAGCGGTGAATGAGGGTGAGGTGTGGGAGGATGGGATCGTCCATGTGTTGGAAGAAAAGGGGAGTTGTGCCTAGGGCGTAGAGAGCTATCCGGTCGGGGCTGTTGGTGTAGGTTTGGTTAGGTTGTGCGAGTTTTGGAGGGGTCGGGAATGGAGAGGACGTACAGTTTTACAAGGTCGAGCTGCTCCTTCTTTGGTAGGATGTCTTCAATGTAGGGTTCCAGCAGTGGATATTGCTCCAGGACTTTGGCTCGGATCGTCCTCTGCACTGATGACTTGACTTTGGACTTTGCACCGGGGGAGATACTACTCGTGTGATTAGTTGATGCAGGATGCTGCCACGAGACTCGGGAAGGAGCCGTACTCTTTCTTGAACATTGTGGCGGTGGATGGGGTTGAATGTTGCAAAGGGAGTGTTTGGGTTCCGTGAGAAGATACCCCGCGATTGAAGTTGCGCGATGGAGGGGCAGTGGCAGTGCGCGCTAGAACAGCCCCATCACATGGCTTTTGTGGCGCTCTTTCATGAATCAAAGATAGGAACGAAGCATTGGCGTGTAGCGATACTGACAGTGCTAGAGGTGCAAACGACAGGTTACGGACACGGCTGATATGTTGGCCGGAATGCATGTAGTTCGAAAGCATTCATTGTACATTTCATGTGGAGTGATGTCGAGCAATTGCCATACATTGCTGCTCGCGTGTACCTACCTCAAAAACTAGGCGTTGTAGTACCTTCCAAAAGGGCCCTTGTTATACAAACCTGCCAATTTCCCATAACCAAACATGCAATGACATACAGTTTGAAGTGGGATCTCCATCTTGAGACCCAAAGGTGAAGACGAGAACATCTTCTTAGCCTGCTGAGACCCAAAGATTCATACTCCAACCGACAGTATCGTACTTTGCCGAATCATGCTCTCTTCTCTCTTGACCTCCCCAGACAGCAATGATACATAGGACAGGCTAAATAAGCAACTGTTCTGGTTAATTGGTAACGTCCGGCAGCTGATAGACACGAAAACCCACGGTGTCAGCCCATCATCTCCATCGCCGTAGCTCTTTTGCCTGGCTGCCCAAGTACCTACCCTCTCTATGGATAGAACGGATCTCCTACCCACGGAAAGCTGAACTCCAGCTCGACACCCAACCCCTTACCTATGTCTTGCAGCTTGTCCTGCGTCGATTCAACGACAGCCCAGTCCATCAGGGTGTACAGGTGGTCGTAAAACGCGCAAGTCTGCTCATACTCAATGTAGATGTAGTGCAGCGCGGGGAATAGTTCGGGGATAGCACATGGCTGGAGGTCTGGGCAATGTGGAGTGGACCTTCGCTGCTCCCGGCTTCGCCGCATCTCAACGAAGAGGGTGTCTAGGAACTCCAGTACGCGATGCTTCTGGTTCTTGAAGGCGCTGAAGAAGTCAATATCGAAGATGGTCAGAGACTCGAGGGTCTGTGGGAGAATGGCGCATGGATCGGTGAAGGTCGAAAGTTCTGGATTGTCTTCGATTGCCTGATAAGAGTGGAAAAATGCTGCCTCTGGCGCTACAAAGCGGCGCAGGGATTCGCAACAGAGGAGTGAGCCTGCAGGTATCTGCTCCCCGGTGTACAGTGTATTCGCCACCGTTTCAAACCTGAGGTACGAGTGTGCATCCCATCGTCTCGGCATTTCTAGTTCCTGGAGTCTCACCAGGTGCGCCGCGAAAGTCTTTTCGAGATACTCGCAAACGCAGTAAATGGGCGTCTCCCACTCGTCGTGGGGTGCCGATGTGGGTTCGAAGAGGAAATTGAAGAACGTGAGTTCAGATAGTGCGATGGATTGCAGATGCATTTTCTCCAAATTAGGCAGCAAGACAAAGAGGACGCCGAAAGCTGCGTCCATATTGCCGTGCCGAAGATCGTGATGCCACATCCTCTTGTCGTACAAGTTTGTTGTCGGGTCAGACCAGATCACGCTCTCGCACGCTTTGAAGAAATCATCGCCGAAAAGTCTGGGTCTCCACGGCGGGAGTTCATCATCGCATGAGAAATGTCTCGAGGTCAGCTTGCTACGCTTGATATTCAATACCTTCGTCTTTCGGGCGAGATCGGGGTATTGTAGGTACATGAGGATCAGGCTCGGGATGTTGCACACCTGAACGCTAATATTTGGTACCAGTAGTTCGAGCACGACAGCCCGGGTACGCCTGTCGATCGCTGACAAGTCTAGCAAGGACTTGAAGCCGTAGCCCCAGTTCCTCTCCACCGGGCTGCTTTTTGGGAGCCCTGCGATTAGCCGTCCTTGCGAATTGTAAACGCCTCGAGATCGAGAGTTGCGGTCGTAGTGATCGCCAGCATAGACGTACTTGGCAACCCGCACGAGTAGCTCATCCGGGAGTCGTTGAAGCATGCTGTTGGTGAGTGGTGCACCAAGTTTAGATCTGGCAAAGTAATGAAGAACTGAAAGAAAAGAAAGATATTACCTTTAGCAAAATGGAGAGGTGAGTTGCTTGTGCAGTTTCTCCGTGACTGGTCGAGTTTTATCCTGGACAGAGTGGGGTAGTGGTGTAAGGAGGGGGAGTAGGGCGCGATGTGTTGATAAGGCCAAGGCGCTACTAGTGGACGAAGCGCTAGTCCCAGGTTGGTTTAGCTTGTCGAATCGATCGAAAGCCCACGCCCTCAGTGCTCGTTCTCAGGTGTCGAGTCGTAAGGTGAAAGGCACTTCGCAGTGTGCGGTTGGAGCTCACAGAGCGTGAATCGATTGTTACCTCCTTTTTTGTCGATCTGCTCCCGCAGAACATGAGGCCGACCTCTAAGCCCGCCCCGTGCTCTATAGGAAATTGGTGTCACGGCGATCGTCGCATCCTAACACACAACATCATCCTCCTGTTAGTCAAAAGTCCGAAAATGTCGTACCAACGCAAGACGCGTAAGACATCGTTGGCACGGCCTTGGACGGCGCAGCCCAAAGCCACTTAGCATCGACAACTGACAGTCCTGGCGCCTTGTAGGCACACATCTCTCTTCTCGCAATAGAATTATGCATGGAGCAGACACAACCGAAGCATGAAAGTATTGGAAATTGTGGCAATTTCTCCGCTCGGAGTCTGTCGTGATCGATCGCGATGGCAGCAATTTCTCGGGCCGAAAGCACACTAGCCTCCGCAACACCCTTTTAGGCGTGCTAATTATAGGAAATTGGGGCACGACGCCGCCCGATGCTCCATAGAGCTCTTGAAAAGGAAGAGAAACGACGCAAACATTTCGGTGGGGACGGGTGGAGAGGTGGAGAGAGGAAGCACTGTCGGGTCATATGTCATGCGGAGATGGCCTGTAAGCTGTAAGGGGTGCGAGCCGTGGCCCGTGGATGATGGCGCATGCCGGGCGTTTCGTTTCCTCGGGAACAATTCCCACAAAAGGACATTGGACATTGGATGATCGAGTGTTTTCGGAGGCGCGTGTCGGGTGCGAGAGATGCTGCCCAAAGCCGTTCGCACAATGACAAAACACACGCGACGATGAGGTGCACAAAGGACCCATCCTGTCGCTACCCACCATTGACCCCAACAGAAAATCTTCATCCTTCCCGTAGAACGCGCTGATGAAACGAGGCGCGCCATCGCCACACACAGGGCCACTCATATGCCAGAGTATAATTGGCTGTGGGGCCGTTGCCGGGCCAGGGTGGCGCAGGAGACGGACGACCACGACAGGGGGAGGG
>Ga0247803_1001040_pt1 | contig 14689 bp, 19 predicted proteins | sample UWRJL014104B1_FD_180928 | JGI IMG/M metagenome (GOLD analysis project Ga0247803, IMG submission 180928) | Plant litter microbial communities from Arlington Agricultural Research Station in Wisconsin, United States - UWRJ-L014-104B-1 | ecosystem: Environmental > Terrestrial > Plant litter >...
TGAAAAGTCGTTTGAGAACGTTGCATTACTGACATTGAAAAGTGAAGAAATTGACTGGTTTAAAAAGTTATTCGACCTGATCTATACAGTGCTTAATATAGATAACAAGGCTCCTTTCAATGCGCAATTGAGGAGGTCTCTGCTGGATTCTTTCGTATATCAGGCATGTTATCTTTATCAGTTGCAGCAAGAGGCACGCACAGAAAAACACACTTCCAGAAATGTCGATATTGCTAAAAGATTCTGTACGCTTTTGCAGAAAAACTTTAAAGTAATGAAAAAGCCTTCGGAATATGCAGAGAAAATGAATTTGTCGGTGAGTTATCTGAATGATACTGTTAAGTCTGTTACAGGATTTTCATTGACCTATTTGATTCAGCAGGAGATTTTCGGAGAAGCGCAGCGCCTGCTTTTTTACTCGGAAATGAGTGTTAAGGAAATTTCTTATAACCTGGGTTTTGAAGATGACAAATATTTTATCCGTTTGTTTGGAAAAACAATCGGGACATCGCCTGCCAGTTTTCGGAAGAACAGGGCCAATAGAAGTTTTTTGATCATTTAAACTTTATTTCGCTCATGAATAATGAGACACCATAAACGCTTCGAGATCAATTTTTCCAGGCTCGCGAAAATCAAAACGTATTTGTTTCAGATCAGGATTTGATTCGGTAAAAATTAGAACAGCTTCCTTGATTTTAATTTCTAAGAGTTCAGGGCTAATCTGTTTTCCGTTTTTTAGGTATGGTAGCAACGAGTCGACGTATTCCAATTTTAAGAGATTGTTTTTAAGGTAAAATATTCGCGTGCAATCAGTTCACTGGGATCTTTTGTTAGCGCGGAGGTTGACTTGCGATTTCTTATTTGAGTAAAGTTCATTGGATAACGCTAGCAGTTTTTTACACTATTTTTGAATTTGAGTATTTTTTAAAACATAAAACTCAAGTCAGAATTAGTAGTATTGCAGAAAATCAGCTCGTTGAAATACAATTTTATAGCTATATTTCCAGTGATCGGAAAGTGGAAGTGATTTTGATACTTATCAATGGTAAATAAATTATTTAACCTGACCTTGTTTTTCTTATTGGCTGTGACATCTTCATCCTGCCTGGAAAAGTTTGGAGCACAGCTTCCTCCGCTTAACACCAGGCGGTTAAAAAAGAAAGTCAGTCCGCCGGTAGATTTTAACTTGATGGTTTTCTCCTACAAAAAGAAACATGGATTTTGGCCAAAATCTGAAATCGACCTGATGTCATTCGACCGGTTGACTGTGAATAAAATTTATGATTTCGGTTTTAATAGTTGGTCGCTGGGAAATTTTTCTGAAGATACCCTCTATATTCATTTCATTCATAGGCCTGTTTTTCAAAATGCCCATATCGGAGGCGTGCCCATTCCTGGCAGAGAAGTAAAAATCAGAACTTTATATGTTTCTTCTAAGGGTATCATAAAAACAGAACGTTTTAAAGACTGACGAATTTCAGCAGTTCTATGAGAAGGTATTAACATTTTATCCATGCATCAAAAACTCAGAGAACATATAGAAAAAATAGTGCCGCTCACTGACGATGAGTTTAAATTCGTGAGCAGTCATTTCACCACGAAAAAATTTAGAAAACATCAATTTTTGGTTCAGGAAGGCGAGCCCGTAAAGTATCATCACTTTGTCGTATCCGGACTTCTGAAACTGGTGTATACCGATGATAATTCCAGGGAGCACATCGTTTCTTTTGCGATGGAAGATTGGTGGGAAAGCGATTTTTATGCCTATTATACACAGACCAAAGCCACAATGTCGCTGGTATGTCTTGAAGACACTGAGGTTCTATGTCTATCACTGGAAGATTATAGAAAGTTATGCGATGGTCTTCAGAAAATGGAAAGATTTTTTCTTGAAAAAGCCAATTTTGGTTTTCTAGGAGCACAGCGGCGTATTATATCGTGGCTAACATCAAATGTGAAAGAGCGCTATGAACAACTTATCAGGCAATATCCGGCGTTGATTCAACGCGTACCAAAAAGTTTAATTGCCGCTTATCTTGGCGTTTCGAGGGAAACCCTGAGCAGGCTGTCGCCGTAATGTGATCTGGATCACATCAAAATCGTGAGCTTCATCAAGACCAGGTTCAAAGCCTTATCCGGAACTTTGCAGCGTAAATTTAAAACGATGCGCCTTGAAAAGCGCTAACTCAAACGCAAAGAAAATGGAAAAGAGAATCATCAACCCATGGAAATGGCAGGATCAACGTAGTTATGTCCAGGCCGTTGAAGCGAAAAATGTCGAAAGTACGCTATATGTTTCAGGGCAGACTGCTATAAGCGCGGAGGGAATATCGAGTGACGAGGACATGAAATCTCAGTTAATTCTAGCATTGCAGAATCTGGAACAGGTGATCAGCGAAGCTGGTTTTGAATGCAGTGGTATTGTTCGGTTAAACATTTATACAACTTCGACTGCTGAACTTTGGCCTCATTTTGAAATTTTTCAAAACTGGGTCGCTAAATATGATGTTAAACCGGCATTGACAATGCTGGAAGTAACAAGTCTTTTTGAGACTTTAAAGGTTGAGCTGGAAGCTACGGTAGTGAAATAATCTTATATATTTCTCCGTCAAAGCTGTGTTTTCTTTTCAGGAAGGCACAGCTTTTTTTGTATATAATTTATTGTATCCGCAACTCTTCGTTCGGAGAATCATGCAGAGACATTAAGAAAACAAACATCAATATTCTCATGGATAAATTCGTATCGGTCTTGTTTGTTGAAGATATCGACATTACCACAGACACAAAAAAAGAAGATATCAATCAATTTCAGGTTGAGTTCTACAAATGGAATCTGCCCTCTGTCGGAGATCATTTGATGGTTCCGGACGCGTCGGGCGACGTCCAGTTTTATGTGGTACTCAGTAAAAGTTTCCTGATCAAGGACGGCGTGGCAAACCATTTTAGCTATGTTGTTAAAAAGCATGGCCATCCTAAGGAATTTGATGGGTTGAAGAGATAGTATGTGAAGTGTTAAAAGTCGTAGTTAAAAAACTGCGACTTTTAATTAACTGCTTTTCAATAATTCTATTCTTCTTCTGCAAGATCAACTGCCGGAATTATGATTTCATTTTCGGCGCTCAGTCCCGCAATTTTATCCAGAACAGGTCTTGGAGAATCGCCGGTGAACCTTAAAATGTGCTCATAGACGATGTCATCGTTGCCGATGTTGTCCGTCATTTCATACTCAGTGGTTAAAATTTCTTCATATGTTATACCTAATAGTTCTGCCAGTTTTTTTTCAAATCTTTCTGATTCCTGATCGGTTATTGAATCTGTTTGCGACATGTTATTTGTAATTTAGTTGGGTGTAAATAAAAGCTTTTTGTCTATAAAGTTTTATGCCGGCAAACATCGTTACGTTCAACCGAATTTTCAAAAAAACTTTGACCGTTGTCCTCTCTTCGCCGTTTACCAAAGCATTTTTATGGAGAGAATAATTGACAGATAGACGAGGATCCAAAATACAATTGGTCCGGAGGCACCTTCAAAATTAATTTGAAGAATCGAAAACTTGATAGTTCCATATGTCTGATCAAGTATTACAACAAGTATCAGCGCTGCAAAACCAGCGCAGGGAATGGCAAGAAATACGGCATAATGATCCACTATCTGGTCGAAAAGGCGAGGGTTTAGGCCAATGAACCATTGCTGAAAAAAGAGGAATAAATAAAATAATATCCCAATCAAAACCATTGAAATTTTCAGCCATTTTTGCATAGCCTTCTTCTTATAATTACATATAAGAATACGATTTTCTCACATGCGATCATAGTATATCTTAGTATGCGGTAAAGGAGAGAATTAGTCTGTTTAATTGCTTGCAGCTCGCACCTTTCATTACCAATTTTAAAGGATAAAACGTAAGCCGGATAAAAAGTGCGTAGTACTGGGGCGCACTACGCACGAAAGGCTTTAACATCGCTTTATGATATGGACTGAGGAGCTAATGCTGTTATGACACTGGGCTCCGCAGCATCATACCCGATTTTCTGGGATAACTTTTTGAACGGTTTCTCTATGATTTTATATAAAAAATAAGAAACCAGGACTGAGAAAATAAACGCGACCAGAATCATCCCATGTCTCAGCGATTCTGAATCTGAAAATCGCCGGGTAATATGCAGAAGCCGAGCGCCGACCGGCGTATGAAACAGATACAGCGAATAGGAAATATTCCCAAAAAATGTACTTAAAAGTGTTGGTTTTAAAGGAATCAGAATCACAATTATGGTAAATACCACGACTATAATTTCTTCATAGGTATACCTCAAAAACAGAAATGCGATCACCGAGATCAGGGCTATGGACAGCTCTGATTTTCCGGAAATTTCAGAGAAATAACGATATAAAAGAATTCCGGTTGTGAAGAATATTGAGAAGTGGAAAACGAAATTCTTGTTAAAAAAAAATGATGCTGCATTGAATAGTACGAGCGTCGTAATCCAGACGTAAGCTTTTTTGTGGCTCACCAAAGGAAATATCAGTGCAATCAGCAAATAATATTGAAACTCTATGGCGAGCGTCCAGAATACATGATTCAGCCATTCTTTACCCATGAAAATATTTAGATAACCAAAGTGATAGAAAACCTGTGCATAATCGATTTTAAAAGGTTTTCCAACATAAAAAGGCGTCAGCGTTGTAATGTAATTCAGGAGCAATGCGAGAAATACGCAGAAAAGATAAGGAGGTTCGATCCGGATCAAACGCTTCTTGAAAAACGTAGAGAATTTTCGAATCGTGTAATTTCCTTTTGCCATGGAATAAGGTATCACCAGCCCCGAAATGATAAAAAAGACCTGAACGCCGAAATGGCCAAAACTGAAAAAATGTTTTACAGGATCGTCATTTTCCAGATAATGAAGGTTCGTTGTAAAGTGAAAAAAACAAACGGACACCGCGGCCAATCCTCTTAAATAATCCAGGGAAAATAAATATTTATTCATTTAACTTGACAAATTTTAAGTAAGTGTAAGACGGCATTATTTGTTAATCATTTTTTGAACCCACTGACGAAAATTTGAAGGGATTACCTTCCTCATCAAGGTTCCTGGCAGATACATTTTATAGGAATAACCAACATATTTTATAGGTGTTCCCAGATAATTACTTTGTACTTCTTTACCTGTTGAAATATCAGTTACCTTCTGAATTGAAATTCTTTCCAGTGCCATATCGGTTTTCATTGGCCGATAATATGCACAGTTTTCAAAATAGAAATGATTGACCTGCGTATACCGGGTTGAGCCCGGAACCGTGATTTTTTCTCCGCCATGCAGCAAATTGGCCGACCATATCAATGCTTGCCCCTTTTTCAGATTCAGAACTTTCTTTTCCAGATGTTTTTGTGCAACCAGTTCTTCAATGAAATCCTCATATCGGTTGTAATAATTGGCGAGCATATCTTCGATCGACGAACTCGTCGAGCCTTTCATTCCCAGGATGGATAAGTCATAGAATGGCAACCGGTGGCTGGCCGGATAATAATGAAGCGGGCCGTTTCCATCATGCACATCTTCCAGCGCGATCCAGACGCCCGCCATGTAGCGCTCCGGTACAGAATTGAAATGAATGGAATCGCTGTGCGTTCTTTGCTGGCTGCCAGTTGAAAAATTTAATGTTTGGAATGGAATTGGCCTTCTCCTGTATAAAATATTTAGGATTTCAATCACACGGGGAGCAATAGCAATTTGCCTCACGGCGTCGTGTTCCTTCCAGGCATCTTGCAACCGGTTTGTATCATGCTTGGTAAATTCGGGCTTGATCTGTGACAAGGCTCTCTCGATAAGTTCATCATCGATCTGCGGATCAATGATGACATACCCGTTTTCAGCATAAAATTTTACCATTTCAGCTGTTTCCTGATCAAGATTTGCACTTTTCAGTTCCTTTTCAAAGAAGGGGGACTCCACCCAGGGAGTTTGCATTTGCATGGAAGACATAGTAGAGAAAGTTCGATGAAATGAAAATGGATTTGGTTTCCTGATACTTTTATTCTGTAAAACTATTTATAGAATTACTAATATAGGATAGTTAAAACCCCTCATTATTCAGGGTGTTTACCCCTCATTTTCAAATAATTCCATAAATCTCATAGTTATATTCGTAGAATTTGTAACCTTGCTGTACTTTTAGTTTACAACTCTCCTCGACAAATAATATGACAATAATATCTACAAACGCTTTAACATCTTTCAATAATGAGACCCCTATTCCTCAGGCTTTTCTGATGAGATTGACCAAACGGGAATGGGATGTAATTCTCCATTTATCCAAGGGGCTAACGACACCTCAAATAGCTGCTGAAATTTGTATTGAACCCAAAAGTGTAGAAAATTACCGTGGACGCATTGCCGATAAACTTGAACTAAAAGGCCGGAATAAACTGGTCTGGTTCTCATGGAAAAATCAGGAATTTCTGGAAAACTGGTATATGGTTTCCATGAAGCGCGGTAATATTTCCTGAAAAATGAGTTAACTGAGGGAAATTTCCTTTTTTAAGTAAATATTTATTGTTTTTCAATAAATATTTACCGATATTAGCATGGTTATTTAAAAACAGCTAATCATGGAAAATAGAATCACGACCAATCAGATTTTAAAGGTATTGCATATACTTTCATGGATCATTTTTATAGGCTTATGTGTCGAGGCCGGTGGTACCGCCGTCAATACGATCATTACGCTTTTCATAAACGCGCATGGAGTTACAAATTTTTGGGAAGGAGCGGATTATTTGTCAAGTCTTCATGCTTTTGACCATGGCCACTTTTTTGTCATTGTGCTTATTATGAATATTGTTGCAATTTTGAAAGCTATCATGTTTTACATCAGCGTAAAACTGTTCATGAACAAAAAGTTGAATATTACCCGGCCTTTCAATTTGGAACTTGGTAATTTTATTTCAAACCTGTCATTTTTGGCACTGGGTATTGGTTTGTTCTCTTTTTATGGGTTTAAATATTCAGTCTGGCTAACGAAACAAGGTATGCAGCCAGCCGACTTGCAGGCACTGCACATCGCAGGAGCTGATGTGTGGCTTTTTATGGCAGTAATCCTTTTTGTCATTGTGCAGATTATAAAAAGAGGAATAGAAATTCAACACGAAAACGAATTAACGATATAGCTGATGCCGATAATAGTAAACCTTGATGTTATGATGGCAAAGCGGAAAATGTCGTTGAATGAACTGTCAGAAAAAGTAGGTTTAACACTTTCAAATCTGTCAGTTCTAAAAACCGGAAAAGCAAAAGCCATCCGTTTTAGTACTTTGGAAGCATTATGTAAAGCACTGGATTGTCAGCCAGCCGATATTTTGGAATATACGGAATGAATCAAATCATAAGACCGAGCTTGGATAATTGATCACTACGTCTTTGATAAAATTTGAATCCCCGATCTCAGTCTGGCCTGGGGCAGTAAGAGTTCATTTTGCCCTGATAGCTCCGGTCCTTGTGGCTGCTCATATTCAAAAACGATTTCGAAAGGCTATTTATGAAGAAAAAAATAGCAGTTATGCGGGTTGCCGGATTGTCAAATTTCTTTCAAAATCGATTAATTTTGAGGTTCAATACATGTGAAAGCTAAAAAAAAATAGATGGACAGCAATCAGGAAAAAAACGCGGCACCCGTATTACCACTTTCGAAGGCTTTGGTAGCAAATGGTTTTTTATTTATTTCCGGACAGATCGGATCAGCCGGCGGAAAGCTGGTAACCACATCGTTTGCCGATGAGGTAAAACAAGTGCTGACTAATATCGAAACAGTACTAACCGAACATAATCTCACCTTTGATCACATTGTCAGTGTGACCATTTACCTTACCGATATGAGATTGTTTGACGAGTTAAATCTTGTATACGGTCCTTATTTCAAAAACCGCTTCCCGACACGTACCTGCATTGCCGTTGCCGGTTTGCCCAAACTCGCCCGTGTGGAAATGACAACGGTGGCTAGTTTGACACTTGAATAATATAATTGACAGATTTATAGATTGTTGACTCGACTGTTTTGTTTAGGTAGGAGTAGACATTGAATTAGAGAGTTCTGATCATGGCTCTCTAATTTTTCTTTTCAGGAGGATAAAGAATATTTAATAGCTACCCAAAGATGCGAAAATGGTTATGCAGACTTAGAAGCATCGAGAGGTTAATTGAGCGGTAAAACAATTCGCTACTGGATGTAATTCGCCTATTATGATTTATTAAAGCCGTGATAAAATTTACTTTAACTGATTAGCCATAAGCGCAAAAAATGCGATCCATTTTTTTTAGATAATTTTTTAAATAAACTTATCTAGAGCAAACTAACTAATCAAGACCTAATCAAAAGGTTTAACCATGAAAACGAAAGTCTCTAAAAAAGACTGCATGCTAACTCAAACTGCATAAAATTTAGGAGAAAATGAGATGTGGCGTTAGGTATACTTCTCCCTGCGATACAAAGGGTTCATCAACTAATCAAGTGCTTTTGTCCTTTTTAAGATGATGCTCTTAATAAATGGCCGATTTTTTTCTCCCCATTCATTCATTTGCTGTAAGAGTGGCATGAGTGATTTTCCACGCTCGGTAAGGCGATACTCGACCTTAGGTGGTAGCTGATGATAAACTTTCTTTTCAATCATTTCGAATTCTTCCAGTTCCTTTAATTGAAGATTTAGAACCCGTTTGGTTGATTGTGGAATTTCACGGTGTAACTGGCTTGGGCGGCTGATGCCTACCGATATAGCAAGTAACAAATTTGGTTTCCACTTGCCGCCCAGTATTTCTCTTGTCATCATCAGGCCGCATTCGAGTGGCAGGGGTATTTTTTTTTCGTACATTTTCTTTTTTGTATTTAGTACAAAAATAAGCACAGATTCAGAACAGGCATATAAGGGATAATATTATCCCCAGAAGAATATTTTCCCTCTTATTGCCTGCCAGATTTACTGATGTCAACTTTGTAAGCAAAAAGAACAATGCAAAAATTACAAAATTGATCCTTACTTCGGAAATATTCATTAGATAAACTGTTGCTGGCAAAAAGGGGTGTCATGTCGGCTCTGAACACGGGCCGGGCAACCAATCCAGGTATTGTGCCGTCATTGTAAGCATGAGTATTATTTTTTAGGAAATCAGGTCGGTACAACCGAAGTTAAAATATTGATCGATAGTTTGGTACAATCAGACATTCGGATCGATAAACAGAACTCTGAGGGCCATCATTAAAACAAAGGAATATGAATCATAAAAAAATAAGAGTTGGAATTGTTGGCCTGCAGGCAGGGAGGAGCTGGGCTGCGGTTTCGCATTTGCCCGCCCTTGGTCAATTAACTGACCAATATGAAATAACAGGTGTCGTAAATTCTAGCCTCGAGAGTTCGCGTGCAGCTGCCGAAGCTTGCGGAATTCCGTTGGCTTTCGGTAGCATTGAAGAAATGTCTTCATCGGATGAAGTGGATTTGATTGTTGTGACAGTCCGGGTGCCACTGCACTACGATGCTGTCAGGATAATACTTTCGCATGGAAAGCATGTTTATTGCGAGTGGCCACTTGGGCGCACCCTGGCAGAAGCAGAAGAATTAGCGAATATGGCACGTGAAAGGTCACTGGTTGCTGTTGCAGGCACGCAAGCCCGCGTTTCTGTGGCGTTAAGCAAAGTGGCTGATCTGATTAACAACGATCTTATCGGTTCTATCTTGTCGAGCAGCATACGGGGGTGGGCAACTCCCTGGGGAGATACGATCAGCGATACAAAAAATGAGGAATACCTACGAAAAAAGCAGAATGGAGCTGATCTGCTGACAATTCCGTTTGCTCACACACTGGCAGCAGTCTGCGATATATTAGGAGATATTAAGCATTTGTCCGCAGTAATTCACACACGGTATCCAAAAGTTAAAGCGCTTGACACCGGCAAGTTTATAGATGCTGACGCTCCTGATTTTATCTCGGTAATTGCAAGCCTAGGTAATGATGCCCCGCTTTCAATTAATTTTCAGGGCGGTCATCCGGTATATGGTGATGCTTTTATTTGGGAAATAGAAGGATCCAAAGGGAAAATTATTCTTAGAGCGCAGACCGGACATACTCAGATCGCTGATTTTACAATCAGCCATTATACTCCGTCAAGCAAGCATCCAGAGTCGATTAATGTAACTAACGCAGATGATCCCTTCGGTCCTCATACCAATGTCAGAGAAATGTACAACAGAATCGCTGACGATATTCAACTTGGAACTAGTTCAGCGCCTTCATTTGACGATGCTGTTATCCTGCACAAAATGATTGATGAGGCCTGTTTTTCTTCCACTCAAAGGCGATGGATAGTTCCATCGGCGCATAGCAGAAATCTGCCTGACGTATAATTTTAAGTAGTATGATTGGCTACAAATAGTTTTTCTTTTTTGGTTGCTTCTGTCAATGCATATAAAGCAGCGACCTTAACTACGATACTTCGGACAGCCGTTTTGTACTAAATATGGTCGTTCGGTTCATCAATGTTCTGAGTCAAAGCCTTACTATCCTGCCTTTCCGGGATGAGAATAAGGGTTATCCCGAATTAATGACACTTTGTTGGAGCAATCAAATTTTATTGACATTTCCCTGTTAATAGAATCAATAGGGAAATGTCAGAAAAAAAGTTTGTTTACCGGGAAAGTTGGTTAGAAGTTCTATCAAGAAATTAGTATCTTCTGAGTTATCATCACTTTTTGAATTGAGCGTTTTCCAAATCGTCAGTAATAGTCGTCTGTTCCGGATTGTTATTATCTGCATCCGGTATGCAAAGATTTTTTGACATTTAAGTTCGGTAATGTTATTTAAACTGATGTCGAACCAGGCAATAAGACTCTTGCAATGTTACTCCAATTGATTCAGTGCAAAAAGAATACTGTTTTATGTTTCCCCAAGTTTTCGGACTGATTCAAAAAAGTGAGCTTTTATAGAATCATTAAAGCAAAAAGCTCCTTGGCGTGAGCTAAGGAGCTTTTGTACCCGGAGCCGGAGTCGAACCGGCACGAGTGTAACCTCATTGGTGTTTGAGACCAACGCGTCTACCAATTCCGCCATCCGGGCATTGTGTTGTGTTGGGAGTGCAAAAGTAGCGAGAAAATTAGCTTATCCAAATTTTACTGACGAAATATTTTAATAATTTTTCTCATTCGTAACGAAGCGCTTCGATAGGGTCTAAGCGTGAGGCTTTTATGGCTGGATAAATTCCGGAAAGTACACCAACAATTACGCAGACCGCAATTCCCAACGCCATCCAAAGCCATGGAATTACAAAAGAACTGCCCGCACTGATCGAATTCGAGATTACATTTCCGATGATAATTCCCAGAAACAAACCCGCAATTCCACCAATTATACAGACTACGATAGCTTCAATCAGGAACTGAAAACGGATTACACTTGGCGTTGCTCCCAACGATTTTCGGATACCGATTTCCCTCGTACGTTCGGTTACCGATACGAGCATAATATTCATCAGGGCGATAGAAGCACCAAGCAATGTAATGATACCAATTCCAAAACCACCGATTCTCAGATATCCCGAAATATTCTCAAAATCTTTTGCCATCGCATCAGCTCGTTCAACCACAAAAGAGTCTTCATTGCCTAATTTATCACCACGAATTCGGCGCATCAGTCCTCTGGCTTCTTCCAAGATCAGTTCGCCGTCAGAAATGCTTGGGGCCGACGCGGTAATATTATACGTCAGCGCGCGATTCGCTGCAAGTCCGCGCCCACTGGCCAAGGGGATGATAATGATGCGGTCGGAATCTGTGCCTCCGCCTAGCGAGCCTTTTTTTTGAAGGACGCCGATGATTTTATATTTTGAGCCCATGAACGTAATTTCTTTGTTGACCGGATCAAGCTGGTCAAAAAGATTTCTCGCAATTTCCTGTCCCAGTACGGCTACATTCAGGGAATTTTCAAGGTCATTTTTATTCAGATTTCTTCCAAAATCCATCTTGTATCCGTTAATCGCAAGATATTGTTCATCCGCGCCGATGACTGAGCTGTTTGGATTTGTTTTTTTCGAGCGATAGTTGGCCTGAACGGCACCGCCGATGTTGGCCGACAAGGATACGGTCGCCTGGAATTCATTCCGAAAACGATCCGCAAATTCGCTTGCTTCGTGATAATCAATAACCGGGTAACGCTTTTCTCTTCGGCCTCCCGAACGAAAATTATTTTGCTCACGATTTTGTACCGTAAAAGTGTTTGCACCCAGATCAGCAAAACTGCTGTTTACAGAATTTTGGATACCTTCAATCGCGGTCAGAATACCGACAAGCGAAGTGATCCCGATCGCGATAATCAGTGCAGTGAGTACGGTACGCAGTAAATTAGACTGAATGGAACGCAGGCCTTCGTCTACATTTTCTTTAATATTCATTGTATAATGATGCTTTACGTGCCATATTTAATAAAATTACATTTATTAAGGCAAAAAATGCGCTTTGATAAGTGTATCTTTCGTTATAGTCGGAGGAAAAACTTTTCATTTAGTAACCTGAAAATTAGTATCTCCTGAATTTTGTATGGTTACAGAAAGTCTTTAAACCTTGGTTTCAGGATAAAGAAATTCTGTTTTTATCAATTTGTAAAGCTGCACATGATGCGTGAAAGAATCAAACCAATGGTACGGCTCTTTGCTCCGTTTATCATTTTTTTAGCGATTTCTGCCCAAAGTCTGGGCAACAGGCTGTTGATTCCGATGGATGAATCTCAGAAAAACCATTTAAAGGCATATGGCATAGCTTATTGGATACTGAAAAGCTACGAAATGGAAATGGACTGGCTATTGAATTATCGCGGAGGAAGTTTTATGGTGGCTTACAATCAGCAGTTTGCGTCTGAAATGACGGTTCGCGGCGTAAGTTTCGAGGTGATATCGGATGGACAAGCCGGACAAATATTAAATCAGATCAGTGCGGCGGATGTCAATATGGATGCCGTAAAATTGCAGAAGGCGCCGCGGGTTGCGGTCTATTCTCCAAAGTCGAAATTGCCCTGGGATGATGCCGTGACGCTGGTTCTGACCTATGCTGAAATTCCTTACGACGTCGTTTATGATGACGAAGTTTTAGGTGGAAAATTACCGGAATATGACTGGCTGCATTTGCATCACGAAGATTTTACAGGACAATTCGGCAAGTTTTTTCAGTATAAAGATTATCCCTGGTATCGTGAACAAAAGCGTGAGGCGGAAGGCGTTGCAGAGAAATTTCAATTTGCCAATGTGCCGCAAATGAAGCTGGCTGTGGCAAAAAAAATCTCCGAATTTGTCTCGGGAGGGGGGTATATGTTTGCGATGTGTAATGCCACGGACACTTTTGACATTGCGCTGGCAGCCGAAGGAGTGGATATAGTGGAAGCTATGTACGATGGAACTCCGGCAGATCCGACTGCTAATTCCAAGCTTAATTATGGCAACACGTTTGCTTTCCAGAATTTCAAAACCATTCCCTATCCTTATGAAATTGAGTTTTCGGATATAGACAATCAGCCGGATGAACGCGGACTTGCCGAGTCAAATGACTTTTTCTCGCTGTTTCAGTTTTCGGCAAAATGGGATCCGGTTCCGAGCATGCTTACTCAGAATCACCAGACGATCATCAAAGGTTTTTTAGGACAAACGACCGCTTTTAAAAACCGCTTTGTAAAACCGGAAGTAGTCATTCTGGCAGAAAACAAATCGGCTGGGGAAGCGAGATATATTCATAGTACACACGGAAAAGGCTTTTTCACATTCTACGGCGGACATGATCCGGAAGATTATCAGCATCGGGTAGGAGAGGAGCCTACGGACCTGAACCTGCACCCGAATTCCGCTGGATATCGTCTCATTTTGAACAATATTCTTTTCCCTGCTGCTAAAAAGAAAAAGATGAAAACCTGAAACTATGTTTGTTCGCTAACACACGAGCCGTGCGATTTCGCACGGCTTTTTCTTTTTATAATTAAGTTAAAATGTTCATTATCAGATAATTTTGTTTTGGCATAAAGTTGTAAATAAAAGATATAGTTAGCCATGAAAAGGATACAGATTATATCTAAAAATTTACAAAATGGATCGGGAAGTTGAACCGGATTATGTCAGGAACCAAAAAAAACGCCGATGGATTATCGGTGCCTCCAGTGTCGCCATTTTAGTGCTCAGCATTTACTTTCTCAGAAAATCTTTGCAGGGAACAATGGAAGCATCGCGCGTCAGGACTGGCGTCGTGGAAACGGGCGATGTTGAGAACACGCTTACTGCTTCAGGTGAAATTATTCCAGCCTATGAGCAAATCATCACAAGCCCGATTCGTGCCAGTATTCGCAGGATACTGATTACACCCGGAACGCCCGTAGAACCTGGGCAGGCAATTGTTGATCTGGATAAATCCTTGACTGAAATTGAATCGGAGCGGTATAAAGACCAGCTGGAATTAAAACGTAACAGTATCGAACAGTTGCGGATGAAGCTCAATAAAAATCTTTTCGATGCTGAGATAAACGATAAAATCAAATCTCTGAATATCAATAAACTTAGGGCAGATTTTGAAGACGCTAAGCGTTTGCAAAAAGTGGGAGGCGGAACCGGAGAAGATATTACCCGCGCAGAAAATGCCTTGAAAATCGCCGAACTTGAAAAGAAACAACTTGAAAATGAC
>Ga0247803_1001042_pt1 | contig 14663 bp, 9 predicted proteins | sample UWRJL014104B1_FD_180928 | JGI IMG/M metagenome (GOLD analysis project Ga0247803, IMG submission 180928) | Plant litter microbial communities from Arlington Agricultural Research Station in Wisconsin, United States - UWRJ-L014-104B-1 | ecosystem: Environmental > Terrestrial > Plant litter >...
CTGAATTCTTTGCCGGTAACAGGCGTTATATTAACCCAGCTGCTTCCGTTCCATTTATTTACCGTTGTACCTTCTTCTTTTAGGTTGTAGTCCCGGAGCGTTTGCGTCACAAAAAAAGTGCCGTCGTTACTGATGCTGGCGCGGCGTGGCCGAACCGGGCTGCCAGGCATCAGTGCAAAAGTATTGCCGCCATCGGTGCTGCGATATACGCCATCCCGGCTTCCAAGAAAGATGTTTTTGGTTACTCCATTGAGCACACCGCCGCTTTTATCAAAAAAGATAAATCTCCCAGGCAGGTCGTCTGGCAAAGAAGTATTTACCTTCGTCCACGATCCTACCGCCCCTGCCGCTGTACTTTTGTATGTACCATTTGCACGGGTTGTTACATACACCACGTTGCTGTTGTTGGGATCGACCGCCAATCGGTCAGAAAAAGTCTGGTCGCTGTTTGGCAGCACGGTGATCGGCAGCTGGCAGTCGGTCCAGGTTGCACCTCTGTCGACCGACTTCAAGACCGTTCCGGGTGAGGTGCCTCCTCCTGGCACAGTTCCCTTGCCTGTCTGGTGGGTCGCATAAAGGATGTTTCCGGTTGCGTCGCCTGGGTCAAACGCAAGATCCCCGCATTTAGCTGCCGCTTCCCAGTTCCAGTAGGTGGTTGGTATTTTGCCATACCACATCAGATCTTCCCATTTTTGGGTCGCGTGGTTCCAGCGGTAAGGCGTACCAACATCAGTAGTAATAAAATAAAGATTGGGCACCTTCGGGTGTGCCTTAATGCTTGTCACATTACCGCCACCACCCATTCGCACTGGCTTCCAGTTGTAGGTTTGTGCGTTTGCTACAAAATTCAGGGCTCCTGTAAGCGCAATCAACAGGATCATCATTCGGATTGATGTTTTCATAAATGTTGTTTTAGTAAGACATAAATTGTGTTGTCTGATTCAAAAAACCCGCTCCGAAAGACGCTCATTTTGTAGAAAAATATTTGCGTGGTGTAGAACTAAGTTTTAAAAATTGGGCAACACTCCCCTTACAGACAAGCAAAAAGAAAAATCCCCATATTATAACTTGATATTTTACAAAAAAAAATCAAACCCGCCGTTGAGATGCCAGCAGGATCGGGCTCCTCAAACAAAGTTGGCATTCGCATTTCTTTGGGTGTTCTTTCACATTGATATTATTTACCTTAGCAACATGAAATCCATTATCCTTACCAAAGCGCAGGCACGGAAGATCATCCTTGACGCTGCCGGACTCGCCCGGAAAGCCCACTTCGGAACGGGAATTGAGGCCGCTTATCAAGTGATCGATCATTTGGGTTTCGTGCAGCTCGACACGAATTACGTCGTTGAACGCGCTCATCACCACGTTTTGGCCACCCGGGTGCCTGACTATCAGACTGAGTGGCTGGCCGAGCTTTGCGAAGATGGGCGCATTTTCGAGTATTTCACCTCGGATGCAGGCTACATGCCTATGCACGACTTCCGATTTTCACTTACGGTTAAAAAAGCATTCAATACACAGCGTAAACCGTTACCAACGGCGGAAATCAATTTGATGGAGCAGATTCTCGACAGGGCAGAGCGGGAAGAAGCACTCAGAGTTGGAGATTTCGAAAATGACCGGATTGAAACGAGCTCCGGATGGTGGGATTGGCGACCGGCCAAGGTAGCGCTTGAAAGGCTTTATCTGGATGGAAAACTGATGATCCGCCGAACCAAAGCGTTCCAGAAAGTATATCACCTGCCGCTCGACCTGGTACCGCAGGAAACGGATCTTACCATGCCCACGGATGAAGAATACGCCCGGTTTGTGATTAGACGCACCCTGGGAGCACTTGGTATTGCATACGCCAAAGAAATGGCCTGGCGGGCTCGTTTTGTAAAAGGTAACCTGGTCAAAAAAGAACTCGAAAAAATGGTCTTCACCGGTGAAGTAAATACGGTATTGATCGACGGCCTGAAAGGTCCGCTTTACATCCTTCCCGATCAGGAAACGGACATCAAATTATCCGATGAAGTCTTCATCCTTTCACCATTCGACATTCTTAATGTCTTCCGTCACCGCCTGAAGGACTTTTTCAATTTTGATTACCAGATTGAATGCTTCGTACCCGCGTCCCGGCGTCAGTATGGCTATTTTTCATTGCCGGTACTCGCAGGAGATACTTTTATAGCCAGAATGGATTCCAAAGCCGACCGCAAACAAAAAGTACTGATTGTCCATAACATCCATTTCGAACCCGTAAATCTCGATCAAATTATGATTGAAAAGTTTACCCGGGCCCTGAGAGAATTTGTTGAATTTAATCAGTGCCGCGACATTGTTTTCAAAAAATCAAATCATGAAGTTTACCTGGAAATGATCCGAAAAAAATTTTATGAATAATCAGCAAGACAGGTCGGACACTGAGTTATGTATTAATCAAACTAATTCTATACTGTTCAAGCCTGATCCATTTGAATATTCATGTCCAAATAGAAATAAATATTCCTGATTCCAATCCAACATTTTTTTAGAAGTTGAGTAACATTTATCCGCAAGCTGCTTTTTATGGAATAATTGTCTGATAAAAAACCTCCTCCATAAATGAAAAATTCGACAGACCCGGATTTTATCCGCCAGGACGATTTCGATTATGAAAGCAACTCTCAAATAAAAAATATTTATCTCAAAATCAAAGGTGGGTATAATTACAATCATCAGTCCCTCACAACTGCCGAGGAAGGGTTTATTGGAAGAAAACAAATCAGTGATTCATTCAGGGATATTTTAAACAGTCAGAATAACAAAGGCGTGTACCTGGTAACGGGATATCGCGGGATGGGAAAAACGAGTTTTGTAAAACAGGTATTAAAGTCTCTGAAAAAAGAAAAAATACCCAGGAAAAATGATCTGGAAATCAAAGAATTTTTTATCAGCCTGGCCCAGTCCCAAGTAAAAGATACGGATATCCTTAAACATATTGTCAACTTACTTCTCAACCATATTGAAGGCACCAATGACTACAAGATCGCCAGATGGTATACGCTTGGGAATATTTTTGGATGGCTTTGGCCTATTTTAACCATTCTGTTAATAAGTATCAACTTTTACGTGATACATTCCACGCAGCAGGATGACTCCAAAACAATTATTGAAAACCTAATTGGTATAGCGACGTTGTCCGCCATATTAACGGTTTTTTTTCATAAAATTATTTCCTGGACGAGTTCAAAATATGCCTCCTTACAACCGTCTCAAAGAATTGATATATGGGGAAAAATAATATTTATTATCACGATAACATTGCTTTTAATTCTTGTATTCATTCCCGACCTTCTTTTAAATTTAAGCTGGATTTTTACCAAAAACTACGATAATAACATTCCTCAAATCAACCCTACTCTGGCCATCCAGGGCGCACTGATTATTATTCTTATGACATTAATAATCATAGGATCTATCAAAATTATTTCGACAAATGATGGCCAAAATGAAAGCAAAGAAACGATAGCAAAGATTCATGAGCGTCTAAAAATTCTTCATGACAGATGTAATTCACAGGTTACGAAAGAGGATCAGATCCAGGAAACCTTTGCAGTTTCAATGTCGGCTCTTTTCAACAAACATCAAAAGATATACCCCATTGCAAATCCCAGAGAAATTGAAAACGAATTAATTTTAATTATCGAGCAACTAAAAGATCGTTACCAATATATTTTTGTATTTGATGAATTGGATAAGGTTGATCCTAACTTCGAAAATATAGGGACTGTTTCAGATTCAGGAGGTGAGAGAATTACTTATTTAAATGATCTGCGTGAAAGAAGGCATTTAATTACAAACATTCTTGCCTCATTAAAATATTTCGTAAATGAAGCAGAGGCAAAATTCATTTTTATTGCAGGACGGGAAATGTTTGAGGCCGCGCTGGCGGATATATCTGACCGACAGTCATCAATCAGTAGTATTTTTCACAAAGTCATTTACGTAGATAGTTTCCTGAAAGACAGATCTGAAAGTGAAAATCACATTTCTGCAATAGGAGGTCTCGTAGAAACTTACCTGGCAAGTATTCTTTTGGAAGGCGAGTCAAAAAATTCGGATTTCTTTTCAAGATATTATAAATATTTGACTCAAATTACGCACTCCGAGGCAGATCAGGCTGATAGAGAATACCTGAATAAAAAATTAATCCGAGAGAAGGAAGCGAGAAAAATCATTTTTACATTATCAAATTTTCTGGGTTACCTGGTTTATCGCAGTAATGGATCTCCTAAAAAAATGACCAAACTGCTTGAAGAATATATCAGGAAAGTAGATCTCACGACAGAGTCAAATCTATCTGAACGGAAACGAAGTATTGTTTTTGACGGCCCTCCCGGCAACACCGATCATTATTTATATTTCTCCTATCTGGATCAGTACAAACTTGGTTACACGGCATACCTGTTTCAGCCGTTCTTAACGATGAACAGCTCGTTCATGAAACGATACAGCGACAATACGCTGGTATCGATTTCTTATCTGATTGATAACCTGATCAAGTTTCATCCATTTGCATTTTCGGCGCAAAACCTGGAACTTTTACCCGAAATCTTAGCGACAAGCCGTACTCCCATTTCGCGTCCTTTCCTGGAAGATCTGGTTTCGTTCCTTGCCCAAAACCACATCAGACGGACAGAATCCGGTTTGTACGAATACAAATTTTATGATCGTACCCACAATGAAATTACGTTTATATCCAAGCTTTTTGAGGACGAAGCTGCTGCTTTCAACTTTACACTGGATGAAACATTTTCTATTAAAACACATTTAAAAGCAAAAATCAGACATTTAAGATCAACCCATTTGAATTCCAATTCTACCAGTCCGGTTGTGTCCATTATTTTTTTAAACCGGCTCCTGGGAGATGCACATTTTCAGGATGAAGAATATCAGGATGCCATTATATCTTACCAGGATGCCTTGCAGGTATTAAACATAGATAAAGTAGAATCAGCCAACCAGATCACCAGTTTTATCCTGATAAAATTAAAACTCGGACTTACCTATGAAAAAATCAAGGCTTATGAACTCGGATTAAGTCATTACGTCGGGGTAATTGAAAAAGGTTCTCAGGTTCTGCTTGATAATAAAACCAAACACAAGCTCATATACCGCGAATTGCTTGTGATGATGATGCAAGCATTTCTGGCTACACTCTATTTGCAGGAAAAATTGCAGGAGGGAATAACATTTCAAAAAATTAAACATAATATTAACCAATTCACCAAACTGTTAAAAAATTTCAAACATGATTACGAGAATAGAGATATCATTGCAGCCTCCTTCTTCGGTGGAATTGGTTCTGCTTTATATTTTAAAAACATGGTTCTTCCTCAGAAGGTAAATGTACTGGCAGCCAGGGCGTCTCAAAATTCATTAACTCCAATCAAAAATGAAGCTGTTCAGGCATTGTTGGATTGTTTTTCACTTGAAATTGAAAAGGAACTTATTCTTCAAAGCCAGCATGAACTTGAAGCATTTAACAAGCCTGAATCAATTCATGGAGATGCAAGGGTTTCTTTTTCAACTTATGTGTATTATAAAAAATCGATTAAAATTTTGCTGGGCAGTGAAGAGAATGGCTTATTAAAATTGGTAATGGAAAGCACAAATTTAATCTCCCCCGGAACAGGTGAAGAAATTACCTACCGTGGTTTGCAACATACAAAGCGTTTGAGCAACCTGGGACACAATATTGCAAAAATGGGAGACCTCTTGTTACCTTTAATTAAAACGGATTCCATTTTAGTCAATGAAGGTCTGGGATGCTTTTATTTTGACTTTAAATTAAGTCCATTAGGTTTAAATCATATGCTGGAAGCAAAAAAAAGGCTTCTTTTATATTTGACGGACGAAAAACAAATGCAGTCTGATATAGACAACGAAATTCACCCAAGGTTTGTCATTCATCAATATTATCTTGCCGCAATATTTTATCTGGAAGCTGGCGATAAATCAAGTGCTGTGTTCCAGCTTAGAAAAACACTTCTTATACTCCGGTCAGTCAAACTGATTGAATGTGAAAGCAGCGTTTACGAAACACTACTGTGTCTCGAATTTAACCTGATCCGAAGGATTTTGGAATTATCAAGTCTAATGAGCCATTCATCGGACAGGCCTCAGCTGGCGAAGTTTAAAAAATACTTCGAGGTCAACACCAATCGGACACCTCATCATTTTTCCAATGAACTTTATGCAAATTTATCAAACAACCCGGATACAAAAGAGACCATTCTGGCTTATGCACTTTTAAAAAGCAAGTATCATAATTATATAGTTCATTTAACGAAACCATTAATTAAAATTCTTTCTTTAAAGAGTTGTTTCGAAAATATTCCCGAGCATAAATTATTGTCTCCATACAACAGCATCAGTCATCAGATTACCCGATTACTTGAATTAGATCTGCACACTCAGATTAATTTCCATATTTTAAATCAGTTTTTATCAGGAAAATTAAATAGGATCGCACTTTCGAAATGCTGCAAGAAAAACTACATTACAATTTTCGGAAGAAACGCGCAGTGGGAGAATGAGTATTATCATCGTAGTAAATTATATAATTTAAAAGACATCGAGCCAATTAATTCGAGTTGCGACAATGATCAACTGGCTTCAATTATTAAATATTTTTCGGAAATTTCAGATGAAGAAAATTGGTTTTCAGAATACGTAAGTTTGGTACTTAATTCAATTTTTAGTCTTACACAGATTAAACGGATATTAAACACTTTTGGCAGTAATTACATATTGAGTTATTCCTATCTGGCTAATATTCATCAGAACATGGGAACCTGGTTAAAGCATTTACAATTATGTAGAATGATTGATCAGTTTATCAACAAAAAATACAGCGTTGATAAACGGCTGAATGACTTGATAGGACAACAGGATGCCATTGTACTGGATACGCTGACTGAATATCAAATGGCATTACAATATTATTATCAAGCAAATCAGATGCACAAGGAAGGTTTAATATACAGGAACCGTATAAGTAATCTGATTTATCTGGAAGACGATTTCAATGATAATCTCTATCATTTCGGAGCAGCACTGGAAAGATTGAAGATTAAGTCAAAAAGTGTCAACAACGCTATCGAGTTCCTGAAAGGTGATCTGCAAAAAGCAAACATGTATAAGTATAGCACGTTTACCGGTGACGAATGTTCACTAGCCGAAATTTTAAGAAACACCGCAAGAAAGCCATAGAAGGGACTGAATCATTTTTCTTAGAAAAAAAGACGGGCAGTGTTCTGTTTCCCGGGATGGGAGCAACAAGTGGGTTGCATCAACCGGGAAAACACAGGGATATCTCGTCATAAAAGCACCTGCTGAAAATTACGTTCAAGAGTTGATCATTTAATACTCGGCAACTGACCCATGGCCGCTTCACCGATTCCAGCAGTAAATCTTGCTTTTGAAGTGTTTTCGTAATTGCTATCCGTAGATTGTTATACCGGAAACAGGTTGATTAAACCGCAGCTACTTTTGACGGTTCAGCACATGCCAATTTCATGGAAGTGGCCGATGCTTATTTTTGTGATACTCAATAAATTGTCTTTATAATAACACCGCATTTAATGCAGCAATGCGGTGTTATCAGAATTACCATTTAAAGTGCAGCAAGGAAACGCCTTGCCTTGGAAGCTGCATTTCAATGGTTGCAACGCCATTTTTTGGATTGATCCATTCAGGCGAAGTAAGCAATGCAAGCTGTCCGGCTTTTTCCAGCAACCTGATCTGTTCGGAAGTAGGTTGTTTTGGCGAACCCATACTTTTCCAGGCTTCATAGGCATTGCTGTTTTCCTTGTCGATCCGGTAATGGTACAACATCACTTTTTGAGCCGGCAATCCTTTTACCACTACCACCACCGCAGCATCGGGCGAAGGAACGTTGTCGTCGTGATAATTCCAGACCATCACGCCTGCCGAAGCCGTACTTTTTGAAGCAAGGCCATTGATATCGGCTGCACCGCGAACGCTTTCATCTCTTACTTTTTTGAAGTCATAAGCCAGGTCCTGTTTAACTTCCACGCGATTACCTTCCATCATGCCAAACATCCTGAAAACATTCAGTACCGGTTTATCCACGCCGTTGGTAGCCAGATCGCGAAAACCACGGAACCAGGCCTGGTCTTCAAACTCAAACGACCAGCTTACAGCACCCGTAAGATTCACTCCTCTGGCTTCTGCCAGCTCATATTTTCTTGCAAAAGATGCAGCCGTATAGCTTGAATACATCGTTCCGTTCCGGTAAGCATTCTGAGGGCTCACATCTTCGGAGCAGGCGGCACACCCTTCCGGGTCAGATTCCCCGATGATGATTGGCAGCTTTTTTAAGGTCGGATATGATGCTACAATTTCAAAACCTTTGTCCAGGTCGCGTAGCTGCGTTCCCATATTCATCTGCACATGACCGTCCACAATTTTTGGCGCACCTTTGGCATGATAGGTAATGAAATCGATCGGAGAACCCGTCTTGCCGGTTACGTAATTTTTTCCTTTTGTGACATGATCAAGAAAGGTTTTCATAAAGATCGCCGATTTGTCCCAGGATGGCCCCGTAACTTCCGGGCCGCCCATTTTTGCTGTGGGCAGCGCTCGTTTTACTGCATCAGCAGAGTAATCGTACATTTTGATATATTCCTCCGTTGTCCCTTTCCAATATCCGATATTGGGCTCATTCCAAAGTTCCCAATACCAGCTCTCCACTTCTTTCTGACCATATTTCGCTACCGAATGTTTGACCCATTGATATACCAGTTCGGCCCATTTTTCGTAATCTTTGGGAGGATAAGCCCAGCCCAGGTAAATATCATTATAATTATCTCCCGGTTTCCAATGATGCCGGTACGGCTCCGGCTGGCTTGAAAGTGCCTGTGGCATAAAACCGATCTGGGCAATGGGTTTCATCCCCCTTTCGATAAATGTGTCAAATATTTTGTCTACAATCGTCCAGTCATACACCGGTTTCCTCTGCGCATCTTCTGTATAAGCGTTTGTTGATCCCCATTTCAATGCAGCATCACCATCACCGGTGACTAGCAGGCTGTGAACCCGCACATAAACCGGAACTTTACTCAGCTGAGAAATTTCTGTCAGCAGTTTTTTTCCGTCCTTCATGTAAGTATAATTGGGTTCATCGTACCCAAAAAATGCCCAGATAGGCTTCATTGGCGCTTTTACCGCACTCAGATTTACCTCAATATGAACAGGTTGCTGAGGCGACTGACTAAAAACGGGATTAGCCAATACCGAGCAAAACGTCGCGTTGAAAAGGAGTAATTTTGTTTTTTTCAAAAACATGTGGATATGAGTTAAGCGTAAGAATTCAGATTTTTTATTGTAAGACCACTCGATTGTAAGACCACTCGGGTCAGGATATACTTTTAAAAGTTTGTCAAATGCCGTTCCCAAAGTTCCTGCTCGTCCGCAACCGCATTTTTCATGACATTCAGCTGCTGCCAGAAGGTTATTCAATGAAATTCACTTTATCACTTATCTTTGATATTGATAAAATTATGATGAGTTTGAAATGAACTGGATTACCCGTGAGCGTCCTAAAATTGACCGTATCGCCTGTCCATGGCTGATTAAAAGATTTATAGATCCTGATGCAAAGATTTTCTTTGTTCCATTTGATCAGGTCAGAAAAAAAGCACAGGAACTGAATGCCACTCCTTTTGACATTCCAGATACCGAGTTCACCCATTATGAAGACAGGTGTACCTTTGATTTTTTTCTGGAAAGATACCAAATTGAAGATCCTGCTTTGAAGGACATGGCGGTTATTATCCGCGGCGCCGATACCGATGACCATTCCCTATCCAGCCAGTCATCGGGGCTTTGGGCAATTTCAGCCGGCCTTGCCTATAATATCACGGATGATCAGGAGCTGCTTGAAAAAGGCATGCTCATTTATGACGCCCTTTACAGCTGGGCCAAACACCTGCAAAAACAAAAGCACACGCAAAGTCCGGCTGAAAAGCTGCTGCTGGCTGTTTTTAATACGTATCTTGATAAACAGAAATCTGAAAACCTCAAAACCCCTCAATGGGCAAAAGAGCTAAAAGAAATTATCCAGGACCAGATTGACACAAATCTAAGTTTAAGTCTTAAAGAAATTTCAGAAGGTTTGCAGATCCATCCCTCCTATGTGTCGCGGGAATTTTCCAAATATTTCAGCAATCTTTCCTTTGGTGAATACATCCGGAAACTCCGGATCGAAAAAGCGATTGATTTGCTGTCGAATCCGGATCATACACTTTCGGAGGTGGCATACCTGACCGGTTTTTCCGATCAGAGTCACTTTAACAGAATTTTCAAAGCCCATACCGGACAAAATCCGTCGAGTTATAGAAAAAGTTTGTCCAAAAAGTAATCTCTGTACAAATCGTCATTTTCATTCTATCATTTGGTCGGTGGGCGGGTTAGTATTGCACTTCAGGAAGCGTTCAGTATGGTCAGCAAAAAATAGGGATATGGCATCCACTCCCTTTTACGTACCTCCGTTGACGCCGACCGGTTATTGGCTTTGCATTAAAAAATTACCTATAAACTGAATTTAAGTGTTTTATGAAAAAAATAATTACATTAATTTTTGTACTATTTACAGTTCCATCATTTGGTCAAAAGCAGGTCAACAAGCAAAGTGCCGTATGGCTGGGTTATTTCAACCAGGCAAGACTTACAGATAAATGGGGAATCTGGCTGGATCTTCATGCGAGAAGAACCGAATTTTTCGACCGGTGGGCAACCCAGATCGTCCGTCCCGGTATCACTTATTATGCCAATGAACGCCTCCGGTTTACTGCCGGCTACGCTTATGCCCGGAGTTTCCCTGCCGCCGGACTTCATACAGTACGCCCCGAAAACCGGCTTTGGCAACAGGTACTATGGACAAGCCGTCAGAAAAGACTACAAACCCAGCAGTGGATTCGCATGGAAGAACGGTTTAACCGCAAAATTGCCAATGACCAGCTTCTGGAGGGTTCAAATTTCAATTTCCGGTTCCGCTATCTCTTAAACCTGATGGTGCCTCTCAACCGTGACTTTATCGAACCCAATACATTGTTTTTTGCCTTCAACGATGAAATCCACATCAACGCCTGCAAGCAGATCACCTACAATATGTTTGACCAGAACCGGTTTTTTGTCGGACTTGGTTATCAGTTTACCAAAGGATTAAATATGCAGGTTGGGTACATGAACCAGTTTCAACAGTTGCCTTCCGGAAACCATTTTAACAGCAACAATGTGCTTCGCATATTTGTGTTCCATAATCTTGATTTACGGTCAAAAAAATAATGATCGTCCGACATAAGCAGCCGCGCTCATATTTTACCCATTCAATCAAAGCAGAGTAAATTATTTTTCATTTAAAATCCGGTCTCCAAGAATCTTTTTCTCCGGATCAGTTAGCTTGTCAACCATCGCATAACGCCTTGTTTTTGTAATGCTCATCTCATCCATCACATCTACCATATTTTTATAATTTGAAACGGCGGTGGGTTTGATAACCACAACCAGTTCGGCCTTAGCCTGGTCTTCCTGATGCTTTATTGCACTTACCCGCCGTTGTGAAGCGAAAATGACATTTCTTAACTCCTTTCCCGGTCGGGTTGTTTTTACAGAAGACAAAGCTCTGTCGTCATCCGCAGCTATCCCGTCGAGATAATAAATATCGTCGTGAGCGCCAAGAAAAAGTGTTAAAACCCGGGATGCCTTTATTGGTTGACTTCCATCGTCTTGTTTGTCAGGAAAAAACACCGACATAGCTGTCGGTTTCGTCATGGTGGTTGCGAGCATAAAAAAAGTGATCAGAAGAAACCCCAGATCAACCATCGGTGTCATATCAACCCGGGTTGACATTTTTTTGCTTCTTGGTTTAACATCGCTTTTACCGTTTACGGATACTTCAATTGCTTCCATGTCGTAGATTGCGTTGATGGTTAAATTTTTACGCTGATGCCGTTACAAATACATCCGAATGACTCGGTAACGGCGCAGATATATTTTAAACCAAATATATAATTTAATTTTATATAAATGAAAGTATTTTCCTACAATTCATAATCTGATCTGGCATGCTAATTGAATCATTTTATTCTAATAAAATGAATGGTGCATTTCTAACTAATATCTTAAACGCTATTGATTATGAAGACAGTCAATCTCTTACAATCGTTTGTGCTGATTTCTGCCTTAGGCCTGAGCGCCTGCGAAGACCATCCCGATAGTCCGAATGCAAACTTTCCCGAGCGCATCAATTTCGTGGCTGATCGCCAGTATCCGGAAGGCATTGCCTACTCGTCTCAGCTGTCAAAGTTTCTTGTCACGTCCATTCCACTGGGGAAAATCGGCACCGTGGGCACCGACGGACAATACCAGGATCTGATTACGGCTCCCGAACTCATCAGTGGCATTGGAATGAAAGTGGCAGGTAACCGGGTGTTCGTGTGCAATAGTGATCGGGGAACCTCAATCAAAAGTATCCCGGCGGGAAACGCTCAAACCGCAGAACTGCTCGTTTTTAATTTGAGCACCCGGCAGCTGGAACGCCGCACTGATCTGGCCGCCCTGATACCTCCCGCTGACCGAAATTTTGCAAATGATGTTACCCTGGCTCCCGACGGTACCGCTTACGTGACCGATTCCTTTTCCCCTGTCATTTACAAAGTTGCACCCGACGGCACGGCCAGCGTCCTTTTAAGAGATGAAATCAATTTTTCCAGCACTAGCTTTGGTTTGAACGGTATTTTATACCATCCCGGAGGCTATCTGATCGTGGCCAACACCGGACAAGGAAAGCTCTTTAAGGTCGATTTACAAAATGGAAATGCGGTTTCAGAAATCACAGGTATCGGCTCGCTCCCCGGCGACGGACTCACGCTGCTGAACAATGACCTTTATGTGGTGACAGGCGGCGCACGCGTGGCCCAATTACGTACCACCGACAACTGGCAGAGTGCCTCTATTATCAAATTCGATGAAGGTGTCTACACAGGAGCGACAACCAGTGTGGCCGTAAACAACCAGATTTACACACTGAATGCCCGTATCGGCGCAATCGGCGACGCGAAAGATTTCAGTATTCAACGGTTCAGATAACCGGAGCAATTACAGTAATCTGATAAAAAGAGCACACTAACCGCATATCTGAAAAGCCACGTCAGTTGAAATGGACGTGGCTTTATTTTTTCTGAATTAGCTTATGGACAATAGAAATGGTAGAGTTAAATTGCATTTCGTAACCAGGACAAGCAAACAGAATTTCAAAAACGGTACAATTCGGTATTTATAATTTTCAAGATGCCCGGCAAATAAAAAATAATTTGTTTAACCATATTATTTGCTGATTCGGATACTTCAAATGTACATTGCTAAAAATACCGGAACTGATTATGCTGCGCATTGAAGAATACAAGGCAGAACATGAAAAATTGTGGGATGATTTTGTATGGAAATCGTCTAAAAATGGGACCCTGCTGCACACACGAAAATTTTATCAGCATAATGTTCTGAATGCACTATACGACGCATCTCTTCTGTTTTACTCAGGAGGTAAACTTATAGCTGTTCTGCCATCTGTTATTGACAAAACAAATGAGCGGTTAATTTTCAATTCACACAAATACTGCACTTACGGAGGCTTTGTAATTGGCACAAAAACATCATTTCAACTGGTGGAAAAATGTGTCGGCTTGCTGCTGGAATATGCAAAGGATAAAAATATAAATGAGATTATTCTCAGACAATCTCTGAGGGTTTATCATCAATATCTTTCGGATGAAACAGACTATGCACTTTGGAAAAATGGTTTTAAGATAAAATACAGGGAATGTGAGCTGGTCATTGATCTTTCCGTTGACTTTCGCTCGCTTTACAGAAGTAGTACCAAACGGAACATCATCAAGGCTTCAAAAGCAGGTGTCCTTGTGAAAGAATCCAACGATTTTGGCACATTCTGGAATATCCTCACCTCAAATCTGAAAGATAAACATCGTGTGATGCCTGCACATACACTATGCCAGATTGAAAAACTGCACGAATTGATTGGAAGTGAAAAAATAAAGCTATTTGGAAGTTACCTGGCCGAAGAAATGATTGGCGGCCTTTTGGTTTTTGTCAGCAACAGTAAAGTAGTTCATGCGCAGTACATGGCCTCAAAAAGCAATTTTCAAAGACACAGACCCGTGAATGCATTAATCGATCATGTTGCTGAATGGAGCAAAAACGAAGGCTTCCGATATTTCAGTCTTGGAATGGCAAACGAGCCCGGCGGCAAGGAAACGAACGAAGGACTGTTTCGTTTCAAAGAAGGATTTGGAGCAAAAGGAACTTCAAGAGATACCGTTCACTATCTTTTTAAGACTGTAAAATGAAAGAAAATTCAAAAAAATGAATAATCACTCCGCCCAACTGATTACCTGGCAAATCACCGTCTGTATATTTACTGTTAAAGTGTTAATATTTTATTTTTTTCTGTTAACTTTTACCTCTTAGATTTAAACGCCCAAACAAAATTCATCATTATGGCAAACATTGCTCTCTATGGCTTTGGCCGCATTGGCCGCCAGTTCCTGCGAATCGCGCTCGAAAACAAGCTTTTCGTTCCTGTATCAGTTTCC
>Ga0247803_1001043_pt1 | contig 14646 bp, 12 predicted proteins | sample UWRJL014104B1_FD_180928 | JGI IMG/M metagenome (GOLD analysis project Ga0247803, IMG submission 180928) | Plant litter microbial communities from Arlington Agricultural Research Station in Wisconsin, United States - UWRJ-L014-104B-1 | ecosystem: Environmental > Terrestrial > Plant litter >...
ACCTGGCGGCTGCCGACTTCACTCATTTTAAATTCGAATTCATGGCCAATGACTATATTCTTGAACGGTTGATTGTTCAACATTTTGAATTCGGCTGCTTCCGTCGATACTATGATGGATCAACGTCGAGTTTTGTCGACAGCTGGCTTTACGGTCGTTACCATGCTCATTATAACGTTTATGTCACTGATTCGGTAGTTGCTGAACGAATCCTTAAAGGCCTTAGTGTCGACTGGGTGGACCTCAGTGATTTCTCTTTAATGCACGCGGCGACGATCACTGTAGTTAGCGGCGTTCCGCTAACAGCCGTCCAATTCAAGTTTTACGATTTGATCGGTAAACGGTTTGTCAAGCACCATCAAACGGCGACGATGGGCATCTTTAACTTGTTTCAAACGGGTTTGACCAAGCACCGGCCAACTTGGAGTAAATTGGAGCACCCGAAGACAGATTGGATTTTCAAGGAGCAAGCCTTGACGCTGATGTTGATGAGTCGTTTTAGCGCCGCCCAGTTCAGCGTCAGTCGCGATGCCGTTAGCGTTATCTTGGGTCACCTCTACAATTACCATTGCGATTGGTTGATCGAACAAACGGGTCGGATGAACGAATACAAGTCGATGCTGAAGGATTACTTGAACAGAGGCATGAAATCCGACGTGCTGGCCATTGCGCAACATTACAGTATTAACCTGGATTGTGATTCTAACTACACCATTAATCTGGGGATTAATCATATCGCTGCTCGTCGTCATGGGTTGGTTCAAGAGTACGAGTGGTTTCGTGGTGGCGGCACCATCGATGATTGGATTATTGAACAATTGTTACCGCACCCGATGGTGACGCTCGTTTTAGCTCATTTTGGGCGGCCGCTCAGTGTCAAACGAGCTGATCAGTTGAATCTGGGCCACGTGCTGCTCCAAATGTACCGTGAAGACCACCCAATTCGGTTGCTGATCAGGAATGTCCGCCAGCCCGATGTTACATTCTTGATCCATGACGATCGGTTCATGCGGCAGGCTGCTAAACGGTGGCGTCGCTGAACAAATAAAAAGTTGATTTAAAAACGATGAAACTTGAAATGTTTCATCTTAGTTATGACCATCCTCGCTATGACGAGTTAGAACTGACCATCAGGCGTTTCGCGGCTGAATTCGACGATGATGGTTTACGAGCCTTCTTGACGGCTGAACAAATCAGCAGCTTCCGGTTAAGGGACCGCTTAACTGGCGATATTTATAATGAATTTTTCTGGACTAGCTACTACCCATTCGGCTGCTTTAGCGACCAGCGAGCCCTGTTAGTACCGACCAAAATGGCTGATCCAACTGTCAAAGAAACAGGAGCCAATCACGGGGTCTTAAACTCGTGGCTTTATGGCATCTTCCACTACAACATGATGTCAGTCATTATAGTGCAACCAGCGCTGCTCGACATGTTACGAGCCGTTAAACTCGAAATGGCCGGCAACACGTTAGGGTTGATCGTTGAGCGATTTAGCAAAACTACTAAGCGGCTAGCTACCGCTGGTGATACTGGCGAATTTATGGCCACTGCTCAACAATTGATCGACCTACTGGGCTGTTACTTCATTGATCGTGGTACTAGTCCTCATTACTACCTGTTTCAATACAAAATAACTACAAATTGGCCAACCTGGAGCCGGGCTGATCACTGGCGCTGCGACCCCCATTTCAAAAGCACTATCTTAACAATGCTATTGATGATCAAATATAGTCCGGAGTTTAGCATTAGCCGCGATTTAGTCGACCTGATTGCTGGTCATTTGTTTAACTACCACTGCGAGTCGCTCGTTGATCAACAATTCCAAGCTTTAAATTAAAAACAAGTTTGGTTGTTTTTAATTCGTAAATGGGCCATGTCAATGGTTCTGAAGATGTAGAGCTGCAAAGTAGGATCAGGAATTTTGCCTATAATAACAATGGTGCGTTGATTGAATTCTTGGCTGCCGAACGGATTCAATCGTTCCAATTGTGCACTGACTCGCTGGATTGTTTTGAGTTGACAGACTACTGGATTGTCCATTTCCCGTTTGGTTATTTCAGAGCTTATCGTGCATCGTTTGTTGCCAATGATGGCGTCTATGACTGGGGTGCTATTAATTGTTGGCTCTATGGGCTTTACCATCCCAATCATTACATGTTGTTATTTGATGACATGAAATACATCGAAATGTTAAATGTCGATTGGCTAGACGTTAGCCAGGCTAATTTGATACAAGTTACTCAGAATGAATTGGCCGTCAATAATAGGGGTGGCCGACAGCTTCCGTATTTTCGGTCAAAGTACCGTCGTCTTTGTGATATTTTGGGTCATCATTTCATTCCACGGGGTGCTAGTCCATACTACTATTTATTTCAAACAGGCTTTACGGTCGTAAAGCCTGCGTGGTCACGGCTTAAGCACCTGAAATGCGATCCTCATTTCAGGGCGATCATTAAGACAGTCTTGTTGATGATCAGGTTTAAGCGTCATAAATTTGGCTTGGCCCGCGATTTGATCGACTTGTTAGCAGGGCTGATTTTTGCAAATCATTGCGACTGGTTATTGGCAGGCCGACTTTAAAAACTCACATTGGAGTTTTTTAGTGATGTTAGTTAAAGTTTCATCTTGAAATTCAAAACTCAATGGCCCTTCACTTGACAATCGATGATGAGCGCTACGGTGTTATTTGGCATCGAGTTCAAGATTGTATTCGACGAACGGACCCGGTTGCTATGACGGCCGTGCTCAAAGAATTTAATTTGTTGTCATTTGAAGTCGTCGGTGATAATCTGTCGGCCGCCATTGAATTACTGCAATTCTGGATACCTAACTATCCATTCGGCTGTTTTCGGCAATACAAGTCGAATTATGAGGCTAAAACAATGACGGGTATTGTCAACGCTTGGCTTTTTGGCGTCTATCAGCACTATTTCAGCTGTTTGACCATTGGTAACTTTGAAGCGGTGCTGCAAATAGACGTTGATTGGCTTGATGTCAGCTACGTAACGCTCGATCAAGTCGTTGCTGAAAGAGCGGCTCACGACGGCAAAATGGAAAACTACGTCGGCACTGTTGGTTCTACAAAGCGCAGTATCGAGGTCAAAGACATCGAAAGAAACTACAATGAACTGTTAGCAATTTTGGGCCGCTTCTTTATCCCTCGTGGTAAAGCTAGTTATCATTACTTGTTTCAAAGTGGTTTGACGACCGCTCGACCAAAGTGGCGCCGGGCTGATCATTGGCGCTGCGATCCGCTCTTCCGACAGGCAGTGTTGACAGTCTTGTTAATGGTCCGGTTTAGACGGCTTGAGTTTAATGTGCATCGCGATCTAGTTGATTTGTTGGTCGCTCATCTGTTCGATCTTCATTGTTTGGCGTTGCCGGTGGCTGATGAAGATGTGGATTAAAAACTTTGCACTGGTTGAAGTTTTTATTTAGGCGATTTTCTTAAGATTGGCTTCTTCAGATGAACTTTACGAACAATTTCATCAGTCCATGATACTCGTTTACCAGGTGGTTTGACTTTGTTACTGTTCAATTCACAAGATATTTTGTGATAGTCCGGCTGCCAAGATATCACATAATATTTAGCCATTTCTTCTATCGCTTGTCTGATAAACATTGCATATTTATCTATAACAATTGATTCAGTCCAGGTGTCATAACGATAACCATATTCTGAAGCGGTCATCTGTCTTGCTAATTTTGTTACACCCAAGAAGTCAATTCCTTTCAAGAACTTTTCATCTATCATCAACGATCTAGCTTCTTCAATCTCAGTTTCTGAATCATAGATTCGCTTATAATAACGCTGGAATGCTAATATACTTGAGGTAGCTTCGATGAGGAAAGCGGGGTTAGTCGTGCGCACACCTGTCTCAACAAAATAGATTGACATCGATCTATCCCTGATCCACTCCCAAACGGCTTCTGCATCTCGACAATTTGACGCCAATCTCTCAGCACTTGTCACTATTATTACGTCGTCGGGTTCCATGACTTTTAATATAGATACTAATGCACTATTAGCGGTTATAGTTAAGGGGTTATCATTTGTTCCATCAACAGTGGTTTCGAGTGACCAGCCCATATTTAAAGCTCGCTCCTTAATAAGTTTCATTTGGTCTTCGACAGTTCCATCCATTTGTTTTGGAAATTTAGGATAACACCTAACGTAAGGAAAGTGTTTTCGATTCTGAGAGAAGACCGAACGAAATGTATCTTGTTGTGAATTGACGTTTTCGACCACATCTATAACAGTGCCTGACACTGAATTGATCATTTTGAAACATAGCACAAATGGCTTATTAAATCTTACCATTCATTAATAGTGAATGGTAAATGATATTCAATTTATTTATTTTGGCTTGCTGTTAACTCCTCGGTCCCAGACAGGGGTTTCTTGAAGATAGCATCTTCTGATAGCGGCAGGATGCCATTCTTTAGATTTTCTTGGCGGCGGGATTCCCTCCTTTACAAATACTTTGGCAATAGCATCGTAAGACAATTCCTTACCATCATTGGCATCTACCCCAACGCCAGTTCCCTCCCGAAGATTTCTAATACGAGTTCTGATTTCTTGTTCTTCTGGCACTTCCACGAGATCAGATCCAGGACCGTTTGCTAATTTCCAACCGTATGGAGGTCGTCCAATTGAATGTTTCTTTTCCTGGTTGCTACTTAACGCAATTTTCACTTGAGATGGTATAGTTCCAACTTTTAGTCTGGCTAGAGTCTCAATAAATTCTAGTACACTTCGACATGACTTATTAGATGAATCAAATTTCTCTTCAATCATGTATATTCTACAACCTCTGGTTAAAAAATTATAAATTATGGTAATAGCATCATCACTAGTCTTTGTCAATCTATCCAAAGCGAATACCATTACCGTATCGCCTCTCTCCGCAGTCTTAAGAAGCTCTACGAGTGATGGCCTATCATCCATCGTCAAGCCAGAAATGCCATCGTCACTAAAGATACGAATGATTTTCAGTTTACTCAGTTGCGACTGCGCGGTTATCATTTTCGTTTGTTCGTCTAACGACGGCCCATCATTGGCTTGACTTTTGGGTGCTATCCTAATGTATCCGTAACATTTCCCCGTCCATTCAACCTCCTTACGCCCCGGGATCTTTGATTTGTTAGTGTCAGATGAGATCATTTTTTACATAATCGATGTACCTTTAGAACATTTATTTCTTTCTAGAATAAGTAGGAGATCGGCCTTTGACATTAACGTTCGAACGTTTTGCTATTTTCATGACCGAAGTTGACGCCCATCCATGTTCTGATTTAGTGCTCGGCGGGGGGATTCCTTCAGCGTCAAGAAGTACTGCTATCTTGACATAAGAATATAGACGGCCTTCTTCATCACGAGTGTTACGCAATTGATGAATTCGTAAAATAACAGCTTGCTGTTCGGGAATTTCCTCTAATCCCGACCCTTTATCTCCTGCGAGTTTCCATCCGTAAGGCGGTTTTCCCACGTGTTGTCCCTTTTGCTTTTTGCGTTCCATTCCATCTTTAACGCGTTGCCTCATGATATTTACTTCTATTTCGGACATGGCTGACATAAATGTCATGGCCATCAAAGAGCTCTTATCTCTAGTATTGAAATTGTCGCTGACGGAAACATAATTACAGCCTTTTGAAGCTAACTGTTTGGTAATAAATCCGTTATCCCACGCCGAGCGAGTCATTCTTGACGACGAATACACGACTAAAGTCTCTCCTTCCTTGATGTCTCGAATTATCTCCAGCAGAGCCTCTCGATGTTCTAGTTTCGAACCAGATTCACCTTTGTCCTTTCTAATTTCTATTAATTCGAATTTGTTGTTTATAGCCCACTGGGTTATGTGATGTTCCTGCAAATCTAACGATATGCCTTCTCCAACTTGCTTTTCAGTGGAAACTCGAATGTAACCGTAACATCTATTCAACCACTTAACTTTATTGAAGTCCTTACTTGGCGGTGCTTCAACGTAATTTGGAATGTAACTTTGAATGATAGCTTTCTTGCGAGACGGTTTCATGTTTTTAAGGTTTCGTGCTGTTTTTAGATGCTCGATAAAAATCTTTCATATATCTGAATCAGCGTCCGAGCCATGATAGAGCAATGAGTTACTGAAAGTAAGATTTTCGGTATTTACCTTCGAAAATCGCGATTTTACAAAGCTTCGACCCCCGATGGCCGTGCCCGAAGGATGCGGTCGGTCAAAATCGGACAAAAGATTGGCGTGACGTTAGTACCTTTTGATCGATTCGTTCATGCTCTACCCAGCCCTGAGCGCATCAAACAACACCATAACACATCATTAATAAAAATAAGTCAATTTTGTGATTACGAAAACAAAAGCAGCCGTCCGATGGAACCGACGATTCACATTGAAAGGATGGAATTTAAGCCAGCTGGCATGTTTTACAATCCGATGATGATTGTGGCGGCGCTGGCCCTCATTTGGATTACTGGTTGGCCAATTACCATCGTCGGCAGTTACTTCGTAATTTTTCTTATCATACCGGCCATTATGGTCCGTCGTTGCAACGGTTACCTTGCCGAGCTGTTCGAACTCTACAACCCCAAAGATTTGACTCCGTTTATTGACCGCGCTGCGCTGATTTTGGAATTGTTTAATCAGGATAACCCTAAAGCAGTGCCGCTCCGCAACTTTATCACTGGGGCTCGGAACGCGGCCATCGCAGAGCGCGCTCGCAAAATCAAGAAAGCCGAGCAGCGCCAACGACGAGTTAAGAAATCGAAGTCACTACCGTTGGTGCCCGACCCGGTCGAAACGCCAGCAACGGCCCAAGTCAACGCCAACTTCCAACAACACTTGCATTTAACCAAAGTGACCAGCCAACTAAACAAAGCAATCAACAGCGCCGATTGTTTCAAAGTTTACCAGCGTTTACAAGCAGCCGCTGTTGCTCTTTATGAGTCCAACGATGTCCAAAATGAAGAGTTACAACGGGATCGTCGTCGTATTGTTGGCGCTATTGGCAAAGCAATCACCGTGATGATCAAATGCCCGCTGATTCAAATGGAGCGCTTCACAATCGAGCTCTACAACGATTACAAGCACCTCACTAATTAAAAACTCGCCAGTTGGAGTTTTTAATCTGCAATTTCGTAAAGTCGAATTGGCGGCGTTGGCACGTCGACCAAACCGGCCACTTCAATAAAGTCAGATTTGGTCCTTGCCAATTCACCCATCTCTGATACGTTGAATTCCATGTCATAATAACCAAGATCATCGACGACAGCTATGACATTAATACCTAACATGGTCGGGGTTACCTTAAACTTGGATACTCGTGGGATGTCGACTCTCTGAAAGGGCCCGCTCATGGTTTCTTCGCGGGTGCCAGCTTTCATAAAGAGATCACCGTCGGAATCTAACGCAATCACAAAGATAGTTCCAAGTTTGCGAATACACGTCATATCGATGATATTACCGTTGCCAATCAACTGATGATCTAAAATGACACCGATATCATCATTAGTAAAGCCAGTATGATTTACATCTGGCTGGTATTTAATGAAAATCGAATCTTTATGGATTACTAGCGTCGGTGTCGTGATTGAAACGATTTGAACATCCCAGTGGGTCGGCGTGATCACTGTTCTGATCGAATAACCACCGGCAATCGCCACAAGGTAAAAATATTCACTAACGTCCACCACATCATGATAGACATTCATATCGAATTCATTCGATTTCTGGTTCCAGGTCGGATCGAGCCCTACATAATAAACTCTCATTGTTTGGTCTGTGAACAGAACCAATGCTCGAAATCCATTGTCACTGACACTGTGGTAGGATATTTTACGAACCGGCTTTGCAATGCCGACATCATAGATGTTATGATTAGGTTCCGTAATCCTGAAAAGATGATCCTGGCGATCAGCCACCAAATAAGATTTAACTCTCGAAGTAAAACTTGTCAAATTAAGAATAGGAACTATCCATTTGTAATCAGTGCCAATCCGAATCATTTCAGTTGCCAGTCCTCTTAAGATACCGGTCGGCTTTTCGACATAGAAAGATGTAGGTTTCAGCATCCTGAAGTAGCGATCCCTGGCATTTTGATTACCATTGTATTGGATGCCAAAGCGAGCTTTCAACATGTCATGGAAGATGGTGCGGCCGCTAGCATCTGCTGAGTTGCACAGTTCATTGATCTTTGGATTACTTACGCACAAGGCCAATAAATCTTGACCTTCGATGCCGCTGGTTTGGACCCAGGCCCTAAAAATCGAGCCATTTATCATGTCAAATGGCCCCGCGCTTCGATTAACGGTCAACAACTGGCGTTGACTAGCGGTGATTAAGATATTGTTAATTGGCACGATGGCAACGGCACCGATCATAAAGGCTACGCCAGGTTTGCGGTTAGCCATTGCTTGTCTGTCCAAGTAGATCGGTTGGCCATTGATAGATCGGATTTCTGGCTTGGTCTTCGTAAATTCAGTCGCCAAGTGGTTCTTGAGGATCTCAATGAAATTAGCAGTGTTAATAATTTGCTTGCCATAGGTCTCAACCAGCTTAGTCAAGACTTGATCGGTCGGTGCCATCATAAACTTGACGCTACCGCTGTCAAGCAATCGAATAAGCTCATTGGTCCGGTAGATGATTCGACTTAGCAGCACCAAACCCCGATTTTCTAGTTCACTGATGATAGCATCAGCCATTTTAAAGTAGCAAAACTTCTGATCTGAAGTTTTTAATCGTAGACCTTGTAGAACCGGACTCGATCAACGGCATCGATACTCAACAAGCCGTTGATGCAAAACAGCCGTTTCAAGGCGCCTGTCATCTTACCGTCCTCGAATTTGAACGTGTGAACGCAGCCGCCGTTAGTCACCATTTCAATGACGGCGCCCAGCATGTAATAGGCGGTGAAATCAATGATCCCCGCAAGCTCAATTGGCAGCCACTCGCCAAATTCAATGGTGCCGTTTCGACGAATGGTTAGCTTCATGACACGAATGATGCCATCAGTGCCAAGTATAATCATGGCATAATTAGGATGGCCCAGCAATGTCAATGCCGACTTAGCAATTTTGACGCCGGCCGGTAGGAACGTGGCGGGATCAAGCATTATTCGGTGGTATTCGCGATTGCCATCGGGCAGTAAGCGTGTGAACGCCAAAATCAGGTGCGCCACAACATCACCGCCAGGATAGTAGACGACGCTGGCGGTATCCCGGTCGTCCATGATGTCAAAATGGGGCACCCGAACGCCATCAGCAACAGCCGCAATGACGGCGCGGCTATTGATCAGGTACTGACCATCGAAAATGGTGATGTTCTGAGTGAAAGTCTGATCAACCACATTGGCAGCCTCTTGGCCTGGCTGTAATTCTTTGTAAGCTTCGATAAAAGTCCAATATTTGGTGATCCCAGTGTCCTGATCATGAGTAGAGAAATAAAGCTCGCGGTCGTTTTCGACATGACCTCGGTAGCGAATCCGATCCACCCTGCCTGGAATGGCCAATCTGATTGGATTTTCCAGGTTAGCGTCGTCCAAGTCAATGAAAAAGACAGCGCCATCGTAATCTAACAAGAAGAAGCCAGAGATGTAATCCATTTCCAAGGCGGGCACGATCTGTTTCATCTTCCAAGGCAACTTGATGAATTCTTTGCCATCTTGGACTACTTTGTAGCGCATTAGCACCTCTTTGGGAGCGGCATCGAGATACCTAAACAAATAAACGGGCAAGTAGTAGGATGGTCGCGAGTGATGAAACCGATAAATCTCCCTGGCCGATTCGCCGGCCGCTACTTGGCGCCCAAACTCTTTCAATAGCAATTGATCAAAAATAGTCTTGCCATTCCTGTCAACCGCATTACAGAGTTCGTTGATCTTGGCATTGCTAACACACAATGATAATAGATCTTTGCCTTTAAGCTGGCTGGTTTGGATGAAAGCGCCAAAAGTTGAGCGATTCAGCTTCTCAAAGGCACCGGCATCCCTGGTCATCGTTAGCAGTGCTTTCTGTTGGCCGGTGATCAAGATGTTGTTGATCGGTAAGATCGCAATGGCGCCGACTTTGAAGCCACGACCAGGTTTGCGATTGGCCAGTGATTGGCGGTCCAGCTGAATTGGCTGGCCATTGATAGAGCGGACTTCAAGCTTGGCGGTCGTGAACTCAGTAGCAAAATGATTGCGAATGATGTCTTCAAAATTGGCCGTTGCCACAATTTCAATGCCAAAGGTGGCCACCATCTTGTCCAGAATTTCATTAGTCGGCGCCATGATAAATTCGATTTGGTTGTTGTTAATGGTGTTCAACAGCCCATTGGAACGGTAAATAATGCGAGCCAATTTGGTCAAGCCGTTGGCTTCAAGTGCTGCGATAACAGCGTCACTGCTCATGTTTTTAAGACTCGACAAAACTCCAACCGGAGTTTTTAATTAGCACTTTGGATCTTGAAAACGCTGATTTCGCCGTGGCTCTCAATGCCGACTAGGCCGCCGATGCACATAACTTTGATAGCACCGTCTTCGCCACCAATCTGAAAGTGATAATAGCAGCCAGCGCCGTCAACAATGCCGACTAAGATGCTACCGATGAAATTGAAAACGGCGAAATCAACGATGTTAGCAACGCCAGTGTTTCTCCATGGCCATGCTCCGGTGACAGCATCGATGATTCGATAATAAAGCAAGCCGTCAGTAGCCAATACAAAGTTAATATCCCGACCATAACTCAAAGTTGCATAAGCTGACCTGTTAATTGAAACGTCGGCTGGTAAGAATGTAGCACCGTTGATCAGATACCGAACGTGTTCAACATCGCCCGGCACGTGCGCTAACATGAAATGGCCAATTTGATCAGGGCCCGGATAATAAATGACGCTGATCCGCCTCGAACTTGAACTATTGACTGGCAAGTCGTATTTAGGTAGTTGATCAGTCACTGGTCCTATTATAAGCCCTGTGTGGGTCACCACTTGATCATCAACGATTCGAAGGTATTCGCGCGGTCCGGCAATGTCAATGACATCTTCATCTTCTTTGATCTTAGTCAGCAAGTAAGTATCTTCATTAATCGTCCACATGACTCGGACGCCATCATAACTCAAAGTTGCAAACCAGATGTCGCCATTATTGTCAATGTCGGCTTCGCTGATCTTTTGGACCTTGTCATCGACCTCAAGGCGGTGTAAAACATTAATTTCGGGCACTTTGATCAGAGCAACATCGTCGTAATCATCCAGCACCAAGAAAGAGCTGATCATTCGGGGCTGCCCGATTGGCATCAGCTGCCGGTATAGACCAGGAATTTTCGTTAAAGATCCACGATGATCAGCATCATCTGTGTTGTAAGTGAGTGTAGCTTCAACTCCGGCTAATGATGAACTGTTAACATAATAACTAGGACGCATGTGTTGTTCACGATACAGCTGCCTGGCATTTTCATCGCTACTGGCTCTTTGACCAAACTCGGACCACAATAATTGATCGAAAATTGTTTGACCGGCCTTATCTTGACTGTTACAAAGATCATTGATCTTGGCATTGCTAACACAAAGCGAAATGAGATCTCGACCCTTCAAACCACTGACTTGGACCCAAGCTTTGAACGTTGATGCGTTCATCATCTCAAAAGGACCGGCGTTCCTGATCATCGTCAGTTTAAGCTTCTGATTGCTAGTGATCAAGATGTTATTAATGGGCAGAATCGCGACACCTTCAACCACAAAGCCGGTTTCAGGCTTCCGATTGGCCATTGACTGTTGGTCCAAGTAGATCGGTTGGCCATTGACAGACCTGATTTCAGCTTTGGTCTTCGTAAATTCAGAAGCAAAATGATTGCGCAGGATATCTTCAAAGTTTGCTGTCGCCAGGATGGGCTTACCATAAGTAGCGATCATTTTGTCCAAGATTTGATTGGTCGGCGCCATAATGAATTTAGCTACCCCACTGTCAAGCAAATTGAGCAAACCATTGGAACGATAGATAATATTGGCCAAAGTTGTCAACCCTGCCTGCTCGAGTCTTTCGATGATGACAGCGCTAGTTATCGTACTTTTACGGGTTGTTGATTTTTAGAGTTTGATTTTGGTTTAGTGGTTCGGCCACTATTCGAACCTTTGATTTTGGAGCTTGGCACTGTTGTGATGGCTATTGTCATTAGTGGTGACAATGGGTTGTTTAACGGTTCGGATTTTGTTATGGCGGTGGTTGCTGGATGTACGATTTAACAATCGTAAAGGCTCGCTGGGCCAAGTTTCATTTTTGGGCCGGCTCGATAAAATTTTCGGGGCCGGCCCCAAACTCAAATTCGAGTTCAGTTGCCAAATCGTGATCGATTTTGTTGTTCACGGCCATTTTGACCAAACCGTTAGGCTGCGCTCATTATGACGCGGCTTACCATTTGGTTCAATTATTGTTGGCCCGCCAGTTCCAAAATTTCGACGGCCCAAAAGTCCAGCACCACTTTGAGCAAAGCTAAAGCCATGCTCACGATCAATTAAAATCAAAACCCAATCAAAAACGAACTTCAAATCAACTAGCCGCCCAGCAGTTAAAATGACCAATCGAACGATTGCAATCATCAAACAGTTACTATTGACTTACTCGACACCGATCTTGGCAATATCGTGCTTTACCGCTATCATATTGCTTTACGAAGCCTTGGTATTAACAGTCAGGTATACATTTTATTATTGGCCTTACCATTTCAATATTTCGTACCAAGACAATTTCTGTTTAGCGACCACGGCGCCATTTCGAACAGTTGGTTGTTTCATTGAACTCAATGCTGTTTGTTTGTTTTTATTCACATTTGTGGCATTGGTACTGTTTATCATCGTCAGCGCCATCTATTTCATTGTTATTGGCTGCTACCAGTGTGTGGCTGAATGTCGACGCAACTACCAATTGGCTCAACAAACCGTCGACGTCGAACTAAACAATTAAAAACTCCACATTAGAGTTTTTAGAGGTCCAAGAAGTAATACTCCCTCGTTGATGTGATTTTGCTCAAGAAGCTTCTCTCAGCCGTCATTTCATCGGTCTTAACTTGTTGGAAACCCATGTTTTCCAAAATAGGCACCATCGGCGGTAACGGCCAGGGCACCACCAATCGTTTACCGGCGGCCAATTTAAAGACGCCTTCTTGTAATAATTTAGTTGCAATGCCTTTGCGATACTGTTGGTTGTCGGGCCTTGATGCGCGCGCAATAATGTTGACCAGTGCCGATTTCATGCCATAAATACCACAGATATTAGGCATTTCGGCGGTGCTGAAGAACCAGACATGGCCAAAATACTCGCGCTCCCGCATCAACAACACCGCTTTGACATCATAATGCTTGTTGACAACTTGATCCAAAGCGGGCAGGAAATAGCCATCGATCATCGAGGCATCGACAAAATAATTGAAAGTGTCCAATGGTAGTAGGAATGACAGTGGTGCTTCTTCGTTAGCCCTTAATAAACCTGGGAAATTTACGCTGTGCTTGAGCAGGATTGCGGTGTTATCAACCATAGCTGGATCAGCCGTTTCGAAGATTGGTTCACCCTCTTCAGACTCATCGACAATGACACGATCAGGCACGCAATCATCCAGTAAAGCCATTTCGGCTTGGTGGATCTTGGCTAAATAATCAGCATGCGGCTTGTCACCGAACGGATCGAAGATCACCACTCTCATTTTTATTGCTTAAATATCATTATTGTTAATTTTGATGTTCATTTACAAATCAACAATGAAGCGACCAGTTGCCGATGCTGAACAACCAACCCGCTACCAGCAGTTCGTCAATGAAGCTTATGCCAGAAGTCAAACTGTTGGCCATGGCTGTTCTAGAGCTCATGTTAATCAAGGTCGAATTACCCGACGCGGCGTCCACCTTACTTGTTGTGGTGGCTCATCGGCGCTATGCAAATTCGATGACATCGATTGGCTGCTAGAAAAGGTCAGAGAAATGGGCAATGAGGTTGATTTTTTGAGACAACAACTTGATGCACCGGTCAAACAGCCCAGAGTGGAACAAGCTCCGATGGTGATCAACAATTTTATTTTTGGTGATTCTGCCATTAACCACTTGGCCAAAATAGCACCGGCAATTCTTAATCAATTTGCTAATGGTGTTTCTTTGGCGTTGCTGTGTGAACAAGCTTTGAGTCAAGCACCAGCCAGTGCCGATAAAGATCGCTTATTAGCACTCAAAGACTCGGCCGAACCAATCGATCAGTTAAATTATAAACGGGAAGTCGTTGAAATTCTTGAAGAATATGTGACTGAATTACCAGTTGATAAACGATCCCAGGTCAAACAACAACTTGTGGGGATTCACGATTCGATCGACGCGGCCGCCGAACAATTGGGTATTCCGATCATTGATTAAAAACTCCTCCTTGCGGAGTTTTTTAGTATTTACCACGTTTGACTGCGGGCGCCGGCGCTTCTGCTACTGCCTCATCATCGGATAGCCGGCGCCGGGTTGCCGTTTGGCGCCGCACCAATCGGTGAGCTGGCTTCTTAGGCGCCGGTGGCAGTTCTGGCTCGCTGATCGACTCTTCATTCGAAAACGACATCGGTTCTTCATCGTCATCGACCAAGTCAATTTCCGAAGCCGGGGCTTCGTCAACCAAATCAATGTCGACGGCCTCAGCCTCATCATT
>Ga0247803_1001044_pt1 | contig 14637 bp, 6 predicted proteins | sample UWRJL014104B1_FD_180928 | JGI IMG/M metagenome (GOLD analysis project Ga0247803, IMG submission 180928) | Plant litter microbial communities from Arlington Agricultural Research Station in Wisconsin, United States - UWRJ-L014-104B-1 | ecosystem: Environmental > Terrestrial > Plant litter >...
GTATTTGTATAATGAAGCACGTAATACTTATGAAACAGGCGTTTCTACCGTTCACCCCATGTATTACGATTATCCGAAAGAAGAAAATGCCTATTCTATAGCCAACCAATATATGTTTGGTCGCGATATGATTGTAAATCCTATTACAAAACCTATTGAAAACGGAAATATTGCCGTACAACACGAAACCTGGTTACCGGAAGGAAAATGGTACGAAACCAGCACAGGAAGTATCATAAAAGGCGGTAAAAAAATCACAATGCCATTTACTTTAGGTGATATTCCTGTTTTTGTAAAAGAAGGAGCAATTATTCCGATGCAGCCAAAAGTACAAAGAACAGACGAAAAGCCTCTAAATCCTTTGATTCTTTCCTTTTATCCGGGTAAAAAAGGCACTTTAAAATTGTATGAAGATGAAGGCAATAATAATAATTTCAAGAAAAATTCTTTTACTTTTACAACCATTACTTCAGCACAATCCGGTAATAAAACGAATATTGCAATAGGAGCAGCAGAAGGTTCATTCCAGGGAATGTTAACTTCAAGAGGGTACGAACTTCGTTTTCCTTGCTCTTTTCCGCCAACAGCTGTAACTGTAAACGGGCAAAATATTCCTTATAGTGCAGAGGCTAAAGCGGGAAGCTGGTCGTACGCCGGAAATGACTTCGAAACACATATATATGTATCAGAATTACCAACCAATAAAACCATTTTGGTTGAGGTACAATTTCCTGATTACGATCAACAGCTTTTGTCAGGTAAAAAAGGACAAATTAAATACATGAAAAATTTCGAAGCATTCCGTTTATTACATGATTGGAATGACGGTTTGCATAGCCCTTTCGAAATAATGTCGCTTTCTCAATTTGGTCAAAGTCTGGAGTATAACATTACAACCATAAAAAAAGAAATCGACGGATTTGGAGATCGCTGGAACAATGTACTCCTGACAATTCAGTCGGTTAGCGAAGCAAATAAAGCCTACAAACCATATTATGAATTGCTTAAAACTTACGGAAGTATTGCCGAAAGACCAGATTTTAAGGAAGAAACAGAGTTGAAATCTGATACCAAAGCACAAGTTGAGTTTGTACAAAAAGGTTCCGATAAAATATATTACACAACAGATGGTTCAGTTCCAACACGCAATTCGCAATTGTACACAAAACCGTTTGAAGTTACAGTACCTGCGCGCGTAAATGCTATTGCATGTCTTGCGGGCGAAGGATCTTGCAGTTCTGTTGTTTCAAAAATATTTTACAATAAAAAAACAGGATTAAATTACAGCCTTTATAAAGGAAAATGGAGTAAAATGCCTGATTTTAGTACATTGACTCCGGTTGATAAAGGATTTGCACCGGATTTTGATTTAAACAAAATCAAACATGATGCTAATAATTACGGTTTGGTTTATAATGGTTTCATTAATATTCCGGCCGATGGAACATATACTTTTTACATCGCATCAGATGATGGCAGTAAATTGTACATCAACAATCAATTGCTAATTGATAACGACGGATTGCATGGTTTTGATGAAAAGAAATCTGAAATAACATTAAAAAAAGGACTTCTGCCCATTCGATTAGAATATTTTCAGGAAAGTTATGGCGAAGGTCTTTCTGTTGAGTTTTCATCAGATAAAATGGCCAGAACCAGTCTTTTCCCTTCAATTTAATTTGGTGTTTTTTTTAGTAGAATTATAAAAATAAGGATGGGTTTTGGCTCATCCTTATTTTATGTTTTAAAGCCATTTAAATATAATAGGCGAATAAGCAGCTTTTTGCTAATTTTACTCTGAACGGATATTCGATTTATATCTAAAATGAACCATAACAAAACAACCATGAATTTACTGATCGAATTAAAAAATCAGTTTCAGTAAGTTTATACTAAATAATAAAAAATGAAAAAAGTAATAATTGCAGTAGTGATTTTGTTTGTAGCACAAACGATTCAGGCTCAGAAAGGTTTTAAACCTCTTTTTGATGGAAAAACAACAAAAGGCTGGCATTCTTACGGTAAAAATTATGCCGGAGCAGGATGGAAGGCAGAAAATGGCGTATTGCATTTTGATCCCGATGCAGCAAAAGACGGACAAGGAGGAGATTTAGTAACCAATGCTGAATATGCAAATTTTCATTTAAAATTAGACTGGAAAATCGCTCCCAATGGCAATAGCGGCATTCTTTTTTATGTGAAGGACGATGCTGCAAAATATCCCAATACTTTTAGTACAGGCCTTGAAATGCAGGTTTTGGACAATGATGGCCATCCTGACGGAAAAATTACCAAACACCGTGCGGGAGATTTATACGATTTAATTCAAAGCAAATCAGAACCTGTAAAACCAGTTGGAGAATGGAATTCAGCCGAAATTATCAGTAAAAACGTAAAATTAACTCTTATTTTAAACGGAGTCGTAGTTGTTGAAACCGTACTTTGGGATGATACTTTTAAAAAATTAATTGATGGAAGTAAATTTGCGACCTGGCCTGGTTTCGGAACATTCAAAAAAGGAAAAATAGCGCTGCAGGATCACGGAAATAGTGTGTGGTATCGCAATATTGTATTAAAACAATTATAAGGAAAGAACCGGGAAAATTTGTTTCTGATGTAAGTATAACACAATCCAATAAATAATGAAGAAAAAGTTTTTTTTACTTTTTAGTTGTATCTTAATGGCAAGCTGTCAAAAAGATAAAAGTAAACCTGCAATTGTCAATCCTCCTTTAAAAGTGGAAAAGGAATCTCGAAAAACGACTGTATTAGAACACAATGTACAGGAAAATGACCATGAAATTTACAATCATTCATTGGTAGACTCTGTGCCTAAATATCCGGGAGATATCAATAAGTTTCATGTTTTTTTAAAGAAGAATTATGTTGCACCAAAAGAAGCAGTCGAAAATGAAGCCTACGGAGGAGTCTTTGTCAATTTTGTAATTGAAAAAGACGGATCGTTGTCTGATATAAAAGTTCTTCGTGATTTTGGTTATAAATCGGGAGAAGAGTTGGTAAGAGTTTTAAAGTTATCGCCCAACTGGAAACCTGCGATAAAAGATGGATACCGGGTAAGATGTTTGTACAGCGTTTCTTATTATGTTCAGTAAATAAAATTTTAAAAATTAGCTATAAAAAAAAACTGCTAAACGAATGGTTTAGCGGTTTTTTAGCTTACTCTTTACAAGATAATTACATCGTTTTTTATTTGTTCATCGCAATATATTCAGATGGCGTCATCGAAAAATGTTTTTGAAAGTTTCTGCCAAAACTTGTTTGCGATTTGTAGCCCACTTTTTCGGCAATTTCATACATTTTAAAATTCTCATTCAAAAGCAGTTCTGCTGCTCTTTTCAAGCGTACAATATTGATGAGTTCATTCGGGCTTAAATTCGAAATATCCTTTATTTTTCGGTATAAAGTCGATCGGCTCATATTCATGATTTCTGCCAGAGATTCAACACTTAAATCAGAATCAGTAATGTTTTTTAAAATTTCCTCGTCCAGTTTTTTAAGGAATTTTTCATCCGTTTTATTGTGTGCAATACTTTTAATATGCGAAAGAGGCGAACTCGCATAATAATTCATAATCTGTTTTCGGTTTTCGATCAGGTTATTTGCCTGAACTTTCAAATAATCCATCGAAAAAGGCTTTGCAATATAGGCATCGGCACCAGCTCCAAGGCCATCAATTTGAGATTTTAGCGAGTTTTTAGCCGTAAGCAAAATAACCGGAATATGACTCGTTTCCAGATTGGCTTTAATTTCTTTACACAAAGTAATTCCGTCCATAACAGGCATCGAAACATCACTTATGACCAACTGAATATTTTCATTGTGAATAATTTTCAGGGCATTTTCGCCATTATCTGCTTTTAAAACCGTGTAGACCGACAACATTTCTGCGGTAATAAAATTCAGCAAATCCTCATTATCTTCTACAATCAAAAGCTGAGGTTTCTCGTGTTTGTTTTCGATTTCGGCAGTTTCAGCTTCTGTTTCAATTTCTTCTTTTTCAGGTTCATTATAAAACATAAATTCTTCTTCCTGACGAAGCGGCACCACAAGTTCAAAAATATTCAGTTTCGAATCCGGAATTACCTGCAGACTTCCGTGATGCAATTGTGTGAGCGAATGTGCCAGCGAAAGTCCAATTCCGGTTCCGGAAGTTGCATCCATATTATCGACCCTGAAAAACGGCTCGAAAATTTTATCTTTCAAATGAAAAGGAATCAAATTCCCGTCGTTCTTTACAATCAAAGTCAGTTTCTTTTCGTCCCTAAAAAGTGAAATAGAAGCCTTTTCGTTGGCATATTTAATGGCATTGCTCATCAAATTACTCAGGATTTTTTTGAAAGCTTCTTTGTCTACAAAAGCAAAAATATCTTTATCGCCCAGTTCCAGTTCAAATTCAATGGCTCTTTCCTCAATCAGCTGACTGAATCTTAAATGAAAATTACGAACCATCGACGAAATATTCGCTTCGACAAAAGTCAGTTTCAATCCGCCAATTTCTGACTTTCTAAAATCCAGTAATTCATTCACCAATTTCAACAATCGCGATGTATTTTTTTTCATTATCGAAAGATTCTGAGGCACTTCAGGCAATTGATGCTCCATCACCAGAAGTTTTTCCAAAGGTCCTTTTATCAGCGTCAAAGGTGTTCTGATTTCGTGCGCTACATTGGTAAAAAAATCAATTTTAGCCTGATAGATTTCTTTTTCTTTTTCGTCGTTGAGATGCTTTATTTTTCGATTGTTTTTAATCTGGGTTAAGTTTTGTGAGTAGCGAATGATGTAGTAAAATGAGCCGCAAACCAGCAGAAAGTAAAATAAATAAGCATAAGAACTCGCCCAAAACGGCGGCAGAATCCTGATTTTTAATTCTATCTCTTTACTCCAAACCCCAAAACTATTCAGTGATTTTACTTTAAAAACATAATCTCCCGGTGCGAGTTCAGTAAAAAAGACCTTATTGTTGCGCTCGAGATAAACCCAGTCATTATTTACGTTTTCCAATGTATACCAATATTCGGTAAGTTCCGGAGCGGTATAATTTAAAGAAGCAAATTCCAAATTAAACGAGGATTGATTGTTGTTCAGTTCCAGTTCATCAATATGCGAAATAGATTGCTCTATAGGAGAATCATCCTGGTTTGCATTAATATCTTTATTGTTGATTTGCAAATTGGTAATAAAGATAGACGGAGTGTATTTGTTTTTGGTAAAATTCTTCGGGTTGAAACTGATCATTCCGTTTAGGTTTCCAAAATACATATCGCCGTTTGTATCTTTAAACGCCGATGCATAATTAAACTGATCGCTCAATAAACCGTTTGCCGTGGTATAAATCTTAATGCTTTTATGGTCAGGACCAAATTTCACCAAACCTTTAGAAGTGGTCAGCCATAAATTTTTAGCATCATCTTCTAAAATAGAATATACGACATTGCTGGGAAAACCATTTTTGGTAGTGAATTTTTTAAAAGTCCTTGTTTTTTTATCCAATAAATCCAGACCGTTTTCAGTGGCAAACCATAAGTTTTTCGAACTGTCTTCAAAAATATAATTGATAGAATTATTGCTAATGCCGTTTGGATTTTTGTAATCATAAATAAAAACCTCTTTCTTTTTGGTTTTTGGATTATAATAAAACAAACCATCGCGATAACTTCCTGCCCATAAATTTCCGTCGCTGTCTTCTTTATAATTCGTGTAATGTGTGGTTTCAGGAAATATTTTTAAAATGTCGAAATTATCATTTTGCTCATTATATTTATAAAGCCCCATTGTCGTAATCACAATCAATTCATCTTTTTTGGTTTTATAAAAAGAAAAAATAAAATTACTTCGCAATCCTGATGATGGATTATTGGCAGTGTAATGTTTGATGACCGCACCCGTATTTCTGTCTAAAACATCTAAACCATGCTCAAAAGTTCCCACCCAAATCTTGTCTTTTCGGGGCATCAGGGCATGTATATTATAATACGAAACACCGTTTTTGCTTCCGTTAGGTAAATACGAGGTAAACTGCTGTTTTTTAGGATCAAATCGGTTTAATCCCGCATCTTCGGTTCCAATCCAGAGATCGCCTTTATCGTCTTTATGAATTTCCCTTACGGCGCTTCCGCTAATAGAGTTTTGTCCTTTTTGCGGAAAATATTTCTTGAATTGCGTGTATTGTTTTTGATGGTAATTAATACCGCCAAAATAAGTTCCAATCCAAATTCCGTTTTCCTTATCAATAGTGATCGAATATGCCGCATTGTCGGAAATGGCATAAGGATCATTGTAATTTTTTTTGAGATTTACATTCACTTTTGTTTTCAGGTTGTAAACATAAACGCCTGATTCGCTGGCAATCCAGAGTTCGTCGTTGCCTTTCGTTTTAAACTGCCGAACATACACCGGATTTTTACCTGAAAATTGTAAACCCGCAGTAGTTTTATTGGGGATATTATAAACCAAAACCCCATCTTCCTGCGTGCCAATTGCAATATTATTTTTATCTAATGCATAAATAACGGTAATCCTAAAATTAGCCGAATTTGCCGGAGGTGTTATCGGAATATTTTCAAATGAAAGATTTTCTTCAGAATAACGGTAGATTTTGTTTAGGGAAGAAGCCCAAATCTGGCCATTCGCATCCCGCGAAATCGAAGTCACGATAAAATACTTATTGGGATTAAAAGTTTTGGTTTCCTTTTTTACCGTAGAATATTTGTACAGAATATTGCCTGAAATAAACCAGATATTTCCGTTTTTATCGTGGTTGATGTCGTTGATCCTGTCATTAATAGCTTCATTTAAAACAGTAAACTCATCCGTTTTTTTATTGTATTGATACAAACCTTTATCTGTACCTACCCAAATTACACCTTTATATTCATGAAGAGACTGAATATAATTGCTCCCTAAACTATGAATGGGGTTGCCATTACTGCGATAGGTTTTAAATCTGTAACCATCAAACCGGTTCAGGCCATCTTTGGTTCCAAACCACATAAAACCATCTTCGTCCTGTAAAGAAGTTAAAACCGTGTTGTTGGAAAGTCCTTCCTCGACCTGAAAATGTTTAAAATAATATTCTTGTGCCTGAATAAAATTTATCGAAAAAATCAATAAAAATAAAAAAAGAAAGAATTTACGCATTGTTGTGTTATTTAAGATAAAATCATGTTGTAATCAAATCGTGTCAATGTTCAACAAAATGATGCAAACCGCTGTTTAATTGGATATAATTCTACAATTTGACTCATTTAAGAGAGAAATTGACACAAATGAATCATTTTATTTTGAATTAAAATCATCTACTTTGACTTTTTAAATAAATGATATTGATAATTTTTAACCTTAAAAAATAAGGCATCAATAAAATTAACTTTAAAAAACAATCACATTAACACTTTTGAATTAAAATGAACACATTATTATTAGTAACCAATTTTAAAATGGTACGTCGCCATCGCACAGACGCTTAAAAACTTTACAAATTCAGTACAAAACCAACCAAAAAATGAAAACTATCTAAAATGAAAAATCAATGAAAACAACGTTCACTCAAATTTTAAAGCAGAGATATTACCTCTTGTTTTTCTTTAGTTTATTAGTGCAGCAAGTGCAGGCACAACAGCAAATAACCATAACGGGAAAAGTGTCTTCTGCAACAGGAGAACCCATTCCGTTTGCAAATGTTGTGATCAAGAATACCAAAAACGGTGCAGTTACCGATTTCGACGGAAGATATAAAATTACAGCAGCTTCAAATCAAACCCTGATTTTTAGTTCGCAGGGATTCAAAACAATCGAAATTGCGATAAATAATGCCACAACAGTAGATGCTTCTTTACCTGAAGATGCAATGAAACTGGACGAAATTGTGGTGGTAGGTTATGGTTCTCAACAGAAAAAAGACCTTACAGGAGCTGTTTCTCTGGTAAAAGCTGGAGAAATTCAAAAACGTCAGGTTACAACTGTCGCAGACGGACTTCAGGGTTTAGTTACCGGAGTTAAAGTTCGTGGCGGCGGCCGCCCGGGACAGGAAGCCAATATTGAAATTCGTGGTTTAAAGAACCTTCAAAACACCAATCCTTTATATGTAATTGATGGTGTAATTACTTCTGCAAACAGGGATTTTAACCCAAATGATATCGAAACTATTCAGGTTTTAAAAGATGCATCTGCAGCAGCAATTTACGGTTCAAGAGCGGCAAATGGTGTAATCATTATTACAACCAAAAAAGGTAAAAAAGGACCGCTTAAGGTGGAAGCTTCTGTGAAATCAAGTATTACCACAATGCCAAGATATGATTTAATGGGAACTGAGGAGTTTGCAAAATTAAATAATCAGGCATATGATAATGCGGGATATCCAAGACAAAATCTTAATATGGCGGTCAATACAGACTGGCAGGATGCTGTTTTCAAAACCGGAATGATCAACGACTATAATGTAAGTGTTTCCGGAGGAGGAGAGAACTCAACCTTTTTTATGTCAGGAAATTATTTTGACAATAAAGGAACAGTTGTAGGAACTGATTTTGACAGAATTTCATTCCGTGTAAATTCAAGTGGAACCAAAGGTATTTTTAGTATTGGAGAAAACATTGCGATCAGCAATTCTAAAACAGATGAAATGTCTGGAAATCCAATTATTGATGTTTACAGAATGACGCCAACAATTCCGCTTTATGATGCTGGAAATCCTGGAGGATATGGTTACGGAAAGCAAGGAGTAGCAGATACTTTTGGTACAAATCCTTTGGCAATTGCAGATTTTTCGAATGCAATAAATGAAAATTTCAGAATCAGAGGAAATGTCTGGTCAGAATTAAAATTGGCATCGTGGTTAAAATACCGTTTCAATTTTGGATATGAAACTAGTTTTGATTCGTATAAATTTTTAAGAAAAATTGGAAACTGGACATTAAATCAGCCGGTAGATCCTTCGATTATTGATCAAAATAAAGGAAGATCAGAAACGATGTTGTTTGAAAATACATTGAATTTCAAAAAACAATTTGGAAAACATGATCTGACAATTTTAGTGGGACAGACTTTTCAAAAAGATAAATACGAACAAATTTATGGCACAAAGAGAAATATTCCGATAAACTCAGGAACGGGTCAATATTATCAGGTTCTAAATCAGGGAGATTCACCGGTAGTGGGTGGTTTTATTAATGAAGCTTCTCTGGCCTCTTATTTAGGAAGATTAGAGTACAATTATGATAATCGTTACTTATTTAATGCTGTTTTAAGACGCGACGGATCATCAAGATTCAGCGATGAAAACAAATGGGGGAATTTCCCTTCTGTTTCTGCAGGATGGAGAGTAAATAATGAATCTTTCTTTAAATCTGAATTTATTAAAGATCTGAAATTAAGAGCAAGTTACGGAGAATTAGGTTCTGGTAACATCGGAAATTACGAATACAAAAGTTTCGTGAATAATTTTGGTCAAATTGTGTTAGGAACAGGACAGACTTTGTATCCATCTGCAACTCAGGTAAAATTATCTAATTCTCAGTTACGTTGGGAAAAGCTAAAACAAACCAATTTTGGATTAGATCTGGGAGTTTTAAATAATGATCTACGTTTTACGGCAGATTATTTTATTGCCCGTACAGAAGATGTATTATTTGGTTTTCCTATTTTATTAACCACAGGAAATGACGGAGGAAATCCTATTTCTAATGCCGCAACGGTTGAAAATAAAGGTATTGAACTGGAATTGGCTTACAGCAAAAAAATTAATGAATTCTCATTTAATGCTTCTGTAAACTTTACCAAAGTAAATAACAAATTGGTGTCTTTAGGAAATGGTCAAAACGAAAACATCGTTGGAAATACAATGACAAGAGCAGGATCGCCTGTAGGAATGTGGTATGTATTGCAAACCGATGGATTGTTTCAAAATCAAGCTGAAATAGCCAACTATAAAAACGCTGACGGAAAAGTAATTATGCCAGGCGCAGTACCCGGAGATATCCGTTTTAAGGATGTTAACGGCGACGGACAAATTACAAGTGATGACAAAGCGATTGTTGGAAGCCCGTGGCCTGAATTTGAAATGGGTTTAAATGCAGGAGCAGAATACAAAGGTTTTGATTTTTCTATGAACTGGATTGCTTCTCACGGAGCAACTGTTTATGACGGATTTAGAAGCGTTGTAGATCGTTTTGACGACAATAGTAATTACAGAGCAGGAATTCAGCCCTGGACACCTGAGAACCCAAATACGGATTTCCCGAGAGTAACAAAAGGTTCAACTTTAAACTCAAGAGGAGATAGTGACCGCTTCTTAGAAAATGGCGATTTTATCAGACTTAAATATATTGGGTTTGGTTATAATTTGCCGGAAAGTATCTTGAATAAATCCGGAATTGCAAGAGCAAGATTAACATTATCAGCACAAAATATTATTACACTTACAAAATACAAAGGTTTAGATCCTGAATTTTCAAACGGTAATATTTTTGAAAGAGGTGTAGATAACGGAGCTTTCCCAAATCTTAGAACATATTCTTTTGGAGTTGAATTTAGCTTTTAATTAAAAAAATAGGATAATGAAAAAAATAATAATAACAACCGTAGTTTTTCTAGGTCTCTTTTTTGCATCATCTTGTGAAAATGAATTAGATCTGAACAGCCCAAATGATATAACAGTAGATCAATATTGGAAAACTGAAAGTGATGCACAAGCCGGCGTTAACTCCATTTATGCCATGTTTTATAAAGATGGATTATGGGCAAGATGGATTTATTTCCGTCTTGACTTAACTTCTGATGAAGGATTTAGTAACAGCCCGTGGACAGAATTGGCAGACTGGACAAGATTCAATTATATCAATTATAATTTTTGGGAAGGAAATTCAGTAACATGGAGAGATACTTACAAAGCCGTTTTTAGATGCAATCAGGTTTTGGCAAATGTGCCCAATATTACATTTCAAAATGAAGACGATAAAAAGAAAATTTTGGCGCAGGCTAAATTTTTCAGAGCGCTACATTACTACTATGCAGGAATTATTTGGGAAAACATTCCTTTAGTGCTGGATCCTTCTACACCGGCTGATTTACCACAGCAAAAAAACGTGACCGAAGTTTGGGCACAGGTGGAAAAAGATTTAAATGAGGCTTTCGCCGATTTGCCTGCTTCATGGTCAGGTGACCAAACCGGACGTCCTGATAAAGGCGCTGCAAAAGCTTTTCTGGCAAAAGTATACATGCAACAGCATAAATGGGCAGAGGCAAAAGGGGCTCTGGAATATTTAATTACCGGTCCCGGTGCCAAGTACAATTTAGTAGCAAATTACAGAGACAACTTTACAGACGTAAATGAAAACAACATTGAGTCTGTGTTTGAAATTCAGTTTGGAGATCAAAGAAAAGGAGGGACAGGAGAAGATCAAAATGCTGCAGTTTCTAGTAATCGCAGTCAATTTTTTGCCCCAAGAGGAATTGGATGGTCAGACGGACAAGCTCGTTTCTGGTTAGTAAATGCTTTTAAACAAGAAAAAAATAAAGACGGAAATCTGGACGCAAGATTAAGATACACTTTATACTATCCGGGTTTACTAGCTGATTTTGGAGACAAAACATACGGCAAAAACTGGGAGTGGGGCAATGATGAAGCATGGTTCAGAAAAGGAAGCCGTGATTATTACCGAAACAACGAAGATTATTACAATCAGGTAAATTACAGATTGGTTCGTTACGCAGATATCTTGTTACGCTATGCCGAAGTGCTGAACGAATTAGGAAATACAGCTGGCGCTTACCAATATGTTGATTTAGTAAGAGCACGTTCAAACATGAACACACTTGCGGTCGCACATCCTGAAATTGGAAACGATCACGATAAATTTTTAGAAAGATTAAAAACAGAACGAGTTTTAGAATTGGCCGGTGAAAGTGTTCGCTGGGAAGATTTAAAACGCTGGGGAGATTTAAACACTCAGGCTTCTGTTGATAAAATTGCGCTTCGTGATCCTGATTTTAAAAACTTTACAGTAGGTAAAAACCAAAGATTACCAATTCCGCAGGTTGATGTGGATAATAATCCAAACCTGGATCAACACGCTGAATATTAAAATAGTTAAAAGGGAATCAGATCCAGTAAATCTGATTCCCTTATAAAAAGAACGATTGTTCATAATAACAAAATTTATAATGAAAAAAGTAAAATTGTGTCTGACATTAATGTTGGCAGGACTAGTATTGCTTAGTTGCAACAACAAAAAAAAGAATACCGAAGAAAGTAAAAGTGAAAACGCTGCAATCGAAAAAAGAGAAATCTGGACAAAAGATCAGGCCAATACATGGTATGCAGGACAACCTTGGTTAGTAGGAGCAAATTATTATCCTAGCACAGCTATAAATCAGTTAGAGATGTGGCAGGAAGATACTTTTGATCCCAAAAGAATCGATCAGGAATTGGGCTGGGCAGAAGGTATTGGTATGAATGTAATGCGCGTTTACCTGCACGATTTATTGCATCAGCAAGATGCCGAAGGTCTTTACAAACGCATGAATACATTTTTGGAAATTGCAGATAAACACCATATCAAAACACTGTTTGTTTTATTTGATTCGTGCTGGGATCCTTTTCCTGCTTTAGGCAAACAACGTGCACCAAAACCCTACACACACAATTCAGGCTGGGTGCAGAGTCCGGGACAAAAAGTATTGCAGGATAAAACACAATATCCGCGTTTAGAAAAATATGTAAAAGAAACCGTTGCAAAGTTCAAAGACGACAAACGTATTTTGGGTTGGGATGTCTGGAACGAACCGGATAATATGACGGGACCATCTTACGAAAAAATCGAAATTAAAAACAAAGTCGATTTGATTTTGCCGCTTTTAAAAGATGTTTTTGCCTGGGCAAGAGAAAGCAATCCGTCGCAGCCTTTAACTTCAGGTGTTTGGGTAGGAGACTGGAGCGATGAAGCAAAGATGAAACCAATGCACAAAATGCAGATCGAACAATCGGATGTAGTTTCTTTTCACAACTATAATACACCTGCAGATTTCGAAAAAGTGATCAAACAATTGCAGCGTTACGGAAAACCGTTATTGTGTACAGAATATATGGCAAGACCAAACGGAAGCACTTTTGAAGGATTTTTGCCAATTGCAAAAAAATACAATGTGGGCATGATCAACTGGGGTTTTGTTGACGGAAAAACACAAACCAAATATGCCTGGGACAGCTGGACTAAAAAATACGATGCAGAGCCAAAACTTTGGTTTCACGAAGTACTTAAAAACGACGGAACGCCTTATATAAAAGCAGAGACAGACTTGATTAAAAAGATGACTTCTGAGGCGAATAAGAAATAGATTGCTAGACTTCTTAGATTTTTAGAAAACTAGATTTTTTGCCACAGATTTCACTGATTTAAAGGATTTGTTTCATTATAAAATAGCCACGAATTCACGAATTTTTTCTATGTATTGTATACAATCATTCGTGAATTCGTGGCAAAAAAAAAATAAACACATAGAAACATAGCTTTATTGTTTCTTTTTAAGATTGTTTAAAAAAATCTCGCTTTTCAAACATAGCTATGTGTTTTATTATAAGTGAAACGACTTTTAACCGTACCAAAAAGCTATGTTTCTATGTGTTTAAAAAAATCATTTCGAATCATTTAATCTGTAGCAAAAAAAAACATTTTAATAGTAAGCAAAATGGGAAAATATAAAATAAAACAGCTCTTATTCATTATTATGCTAGCCGTAGGTTTTTCCGCGAAAGCGCAACAGCCCGATCCGCCGGGACAAGTAAAAGGAAATGAAAAACCTAAAAATGAAGCCTATCTTTTTGCGCATATGACGCACAACGATTACGGCAAATTGTATTATTCCGTTAGTCTTGATGGTTTGCATTGGGAAAACTTAAACAGCGGAAAAAGAGTTTTTGAAGATTATAAAGGACACCCCGATATCTGCAAAGGTCCGGACGGGAAATACTACATTGCAGGAAACACTGGCGACGATGCAAAAACAATCAATATCTGGGTTTCAGAGGATCTAATTACCTGGAAAAAACACTCAGATTATACGCCGGATTTAAAAAGTACGCCAGATTATTCGAATGCCTTACAACGAATTGGTGCTCCCAAATTATACTACGACAAAGACTCAGAAAAGTTTATCATGACCTGGCACACGCCGCATCTTGATGGTACAAAAGAAGATCCGGAACGTTATTGGGCAAGTCAGCGAACTTTATATGTTTTGTCTAAAGACTTAAAAACTTTCGAAGGAACTCCAAAACGTTTGTTCGACTGGGATATGGGAACCATAGATGTTTTCATTCGTAAAGTAGGTGATTCCTATTACGCTGTAATTAAAGATGAAACCTATCCCACTTTATACTGGACAACCGGAAAAACCATCCGAATTGCCAAATCAAAATCACTTTTAGGACCTTACTCTTTGCCCCAACAATCGATTAGTCCCAACTTTAGAGAAGCGCCAATGCTGATTCCTTCTCCTGATGATAAAATATGGTACATGTATTACGAGCAATATCCGGGAGTTTCTTACGGTTTATCAATTGCAGATAATCTTAACGGCCCTTGGTTTCAGGCCTCAGGTTACACTTTTTTTGCCGATTGG
>Ga0247803_1001045_pt1 | contig 14625 bp, 11 predicted proteins | sample UWRJL014104B1_FD_180928 | JGI IMG/M metagenome (GOLD analysis project Ga0247803, IMG submission 180928) | Plant litter microbial communities from Arlington Agricultural Research Station in Wisconsin, United States - UWRJ-L014-104B-1 | ecosystem: Environmental > Terrestrial > Plant litter >...
ACGCCCACCCCGACGCCGACCGGCACCCCGACCCCCACCCCGACGGCGACCCCGAGCGCGACGCCGACGGCCACCCCGAGCGCCACCGCCACGCCGACCCCCACCGCGACGGCCGGCTCGCAGTCGGCCGGCGGCGGCGGCACCGGCGCCGGATTCGGCCCCGGGACCACCCGAAACACCCTGGCCGAGACCGGTAGCGACGCCACCCCGATCATCGTCATCGGCTCCCTGGTGCTCCTCGCCGGAATCGCGCTGATCACCGCAGTGGGCATCCGCCGCCGTCACCCGCGCCCCGGAAACGAGTAAGCCGACGCGGCCGTGAGGTGGGCCCCCGCAGACGCGGGCGGCCCACCCGCCGGCACCCGGCCGGCTCCGGCCGAAACTATGCTGCTCGGGCATGCAACGGATTGCGCCACAGTGTGCTTCTATGAGTACCCTGCGGATGTTCACCGTTTATAGCGGATGCTCGCGGACCCACTCGAAAGGTCCTCATGAGCTCCGCACCACTCTCGGTCGAACCAGACGGCGTCGCAGCCCCGGTTTCAGCGGCCGGGGACCCGGCGAACTCGGTTCTTGTCGCACCGGACCCGGCGACCGCGCTGCCGGTGGCCCAGCCCGCGAGTAACGGAGTCGTCGACGCGTTCTACCTGCTGCAGAACGCCGAGGCGCTCTACCAGTCCCGGCTGCGCGACCGCCTGCACCTGGGCGCCAACGAGCTCGGCGCGATGCAGGTCATCTCCCGCCTGGCCACCCTCGGCTTCGACGCCAGGGCCCTCGACATCTCCCGCAGCCTGGGCGTGACCAGCGGAGCGACATCCGTGATTCTCGGCCACTTGATCACGCGCGGCTACCTCACCCGCACGGCCAACCCCCGTGACGGCCGCGGCAAGCTGCTGCACCTCACCGACGAGGCCACCGCCATCGTCAGCCATTCCCTCGACGACAGCCAGTCCGACCTCAGCCTGCTCGTGTCGGGGATGTCTTCCCGCGAATCCAAGCGCGTGGTCGTGCTGCTCACCGCGGTGACCTCCTCCCTCGACCGCAGCGGGCACCCCGAGGCGTAGGGGCTTGTGGGTGATATGCGGGTCAGGCGCCGGTAGGCGGGTGGCGCGCCACCCGCCTACCGGCGCCTGGGGCGCACAGCTCCGGCGCAGGCGCTAGGCGGATGCCGGGGGACGCAATAGCCTCATCTCATGGTCTCCCTCGATCCCCGGCCCGTTGGCGCGCTGGCACTTTCCCTGTCCCCACTCACGCTGGGCACCTCGGGCTGGTCGCCCCGGAACGCTGCGGAGGACGCGGCCACTGATGCCCTGGCCGCAGACTTCGCGGCCGGCCGGCTCGCCACGAATGTCATCGACACCTCCAACATCTACGGCGACTCGCACTCCGAAGAGGTCATCGGTCGCGCGTTGGGCGGCACCGTCGGCCCGGGGCTGGTCGTGCAGACCAAGCTCGACCGGGACCTGGAGCGCAACGACTTCTCCGCGGCGCAGATGGAGCGCTCGTTGCGGCAGTCGCTCGACCGGCTCGGTCTGGATTCGGTGGACGTGTTGTTCCTGCACGACCCGGAGAACGTCGGCTTCGACAGTGTCATGGAGCGCGGCGGCGCCGTGGACGCCCTGGTGGCCATGCGGGACCGCGGCGTGACCCGCGCGATCGGCATCTCCGGCGGCCCGGTGGCGATGATGCGGCGCTTCGTGGAGACCGGCATCTTCGACGCCGTGATCAACCACAACCGGTTCACCGTGGTGGACCGCTCGGCGACGAGCCTGTACCAGGCGGCGCGGGACCGGAACATGATCGTGCAGAACGCCGCGCCGTTCGGCGCGGGAATCCTCACCGGCGACCCCCGGTTCGCCGGCAGTTACGCCTACGGCCCGATCCGGCCCGCGACCCAGGCCGCCGTCGACGCCGCGACCCGCATCGCTCGTGACGCCGGGATTCCGCTGGCCGCGCTCGCCCTGCAATTCAGCCTGCGGCATCCGCTCGTGGACACGACCGTCGTGGGTGTGCGCACCCGCGAGCGCTTCGACGAGGCCGTCGCCCACGCCACGATCGAGGTGCCGGATGCGGTGTGGGCCGAACTCGAGAGCATCGCGCCGCCGCCCGAGAGCGGCATCGACGCCGGCTGAGCCGGTACCCAGGCCACCCGGTCGATCGGCGCCGGCCGATCAGCACCCGTCCCGGTGCATAACTCCTGCAATTTTGCTCCCGAAGGGCCGACCGCCCCGTAATTCCGCAGGCTGCGGCCGTTGCGGCTGGAGTATTGCAGGAGTTATGCCACCCGCCGGTCGGTGGGGCGCGCCGAGCCCAAGCCAAAGGGCCGCTACAGCGTCAGCACCCCGTCCACCCGGCGGGGGATGCCCAGCGGGTTGGCGTCGTGCAGCGCCGCGGGCAGGCTCGACTCCGGGGCATCCTGGAACGCGAGCGGGCGCAGGAACCGGCGCACGGCCGTGGCGCCGACCGAGGTGTGCGGGGTGGTGGTGGCCGGCCAGGGGCCGCCATGGTGCTGCGCCCAGTTGACGGCCACACCGGTGGGCCAGCCGGCGAAGAGCACCCGGCCCGCCCGGTGCGCCAGACGCTCGACGATCAGCTCGGTGTCGTCACCGGGCTCCGCGTGCAGGGTGGCGGTGAGGCTGCCGGGCAGCACCCGCAGGACCTCATCGAGTTCCGCGGTGCCGGTGTAGCGCACCAGCAGGGTGGTCGGGCCGAAGACCTCCTCGAGCAGGGTGTCCGGGTCGGCGATCACGGCCGCGGCGGTGGTGGCGATGACGGCGGGACGAGCGCCCGCCGCGGCATCCGTGGCGGTGCCGGGGTTGGCATCGGGGGACAGCAGCACCTCGACGCCGGCGTGCTCACCCAGGGTCGTGACGCCGGCCGTGAACGCGTCATCGATGCGGTCGGTGAGCATCGGCTGCGGAGCGCGGTCGCCCACCGCCGTGACGAGGGCGGCCTCGAAGCCGGTTTCGGCGGGGATGAAGACCACGCCCGGTTTGGTGCAGAACTGGCCGGCGCCGAGGGTGAATGAGCCGGCCAGGCCGGCGGCCAGGTCGGTGCCGCGGGCGGCGGCCGCTGCTGCCGTGATCACGACGGGGTTGATGCTGCCGAGCTCGCCGTAGAACGGGATCGGTTCGGGGCGGGCGGAGGCCACGTCGAAGAGGGCGCGGCCGCCGGCGACCGAGCCGGTGAAGCTCACGGCGGTGATGCGGGGATCCTGCACCAGGGCGATGCCGGCCTCGCGCCCGTCGATCAGGGCGAAGCTGCCGTCGGGGGCGCCCGCCGCGTGCAGCGCCTCGGTGACCAGCTCGGCGGTGCGGCGGGACAGGCGGATGTGGCCGGAGTGCGCCTTGACGATCACCGGGCAGCCCACGGCGAGGGCCGAGGCGGTGTCGCCGCCGGCGACGGAGAACGCGAACGGGAAGTTCGACGCGCTGAACACCGCGATCGGGCCCAGCGGCACCAGCAGGCGGCGGAGGTCGGGTGCCGGCGGCGTACTGGCGGGGTTGGCGTGATCGATGGTGGCCTCGAGGTAGCCGCCGTCGCGCAGCACCCGGGCGAACAGGCGCAGCTGGCCGGTGGTGCGGCCGACCTCGCCGGTGAGCCGGGGCACGCCCAGGTGGGTCTCGGCGTCGGCGATCGCCACCAGCTCGTCACGGTGCGCATCGAGGCTGTCGGCGATGGCTTCGAGCCAGCCGGCGCGGGTCTCGGCGCTACTGCGGGCCAGGATGCGGGCGGCCTGCGCGGCCGCCGTGGTGAGCGCGACCAGGTCGGTGCCGGTGGTGGTGGTGGGGGCTGTCGTCGTGGTGCTCATGCGTTCTCCAGTCGGATGGAAGGTCGGGAAAGGTCTGATGCGGACGGTAGGGACTGCACGAAGTCGAGGCCGAGGCCGGGGGTGTCCCGCATCCGCAGCACGTTACCGGTCTGCTCGAGCGGGCCGATGCCGGCCAGCAGGCCCAGGCTGGTGAAGTCGGCATCCTCGACATCCTCGACCGCGGTCTCACCGGCGAGGGTGAGGGCGAGCTGCCCGCTCACCTCCATCAGCAGATGCGGGGCCAGCCTGGCGGGGGAGGCCTCGACCAGGCCGGCGATCTCGAGGAACGGCGTGATGCCGCCCACCCGCACCACATTGGGTTGCAGGATGTCGGCCGCGCCGGCGGTCAGCAGGTCGCGGAACCGGTGGATGGTGTGCACGTTCTCGCCGAGCGCGATCGGCACGTCGACCGCGGCGCGGAGGGCCCGGTAGCCCGCTGTGTCGTCGGAGCGCAACGGCTCCTCGATCCAGTGCGGGTCGAACCGGGTCAGTGCCTGGATGCGGGTGATCGCGGTGGGCAGGTCCCAGCGCTGGTTGGCGTCGAGCATCAGCAGCCGGTCCGGCCCGATCACCGCGCGCACGGCGGCGACCCGGTCGGCGTCCTCCCGCGCGTCGGGCTTGCCCACCTTGATCTTCACGGCCGTGTAGCCGGTGGCCACCCACCGTTCGGCCTGGGCGACGAGCTCGTCGATCGGGTAGTGCAGGTTCACGCCGCTGCCGTAGGCAGGCACGCTGTCGCGGCGCCGGCCGATCAGGCGGCTGAGCGGAAGGCCGGCGCGCCGGCCGGCGAGGTCCCAGAGCGCGGTGTCGATACCGGCCAGGGCGATGGTCGTGATGCCGCCGCCGCCCGCTTCGTGCAGGTGGGCCCAGAGCAACGGCCAGAGGGTGCGGGCATCCGCCGGACGCCCGAGTGCGAACGAACGGATGTCCTCGTCGAGCAGCGCACGCACGGCACCGGCGCCGATCGTGGGCGTCCAGGAGAAGCCGGTGCCGGTGGCGCCGTCGGAGTCCTCGACGTCGACGACGATGACGTGCAGCCGCGGCGCCTCCGGCACCCACGGGCGCGGCATCGGGGCGGTGAGCAGGCGGGTGCTCAGCCGCACGATCACCGGGCCGGTCGCGGGGTCCGTCACCGGGCGAGCTCCGCGCCGAGCTCGGCGACGAGCCGGTGGCCGGCCGCCAGGATGTCGGCGAGCCGTTCGGTCTGCTCGGCGGTGGGATCGATGAGGGGTGCCCGCACCGAACCGACCGGCAGGCCGCCGAGCCGCAGCCCGGCCTTGATCAGCGAGACGCCGAAGCCGGGCGTCTCGTCGCGCAGGCGCACCAGCGGCTGGTAGAACTCCCGCAGGTATCGCAGCCGCACCGCTTCGTCGCCGGCGGTGTAGGCGTCGTAGTAGCCGCGCGCCACGGCCGGGGCCATCGCGAACGCGGCGGACGAGTAGAGCGGGATGCCGATGCCCCGGTAGGCGCCCTGGCTCAGCTCGGCGGTGAGGAGCCCGTTGAAGAACAGGAAGTCGTCTCGTTCGGCGGTGACCGCGAGCACGATCTCCTGGGCCAGGCCGATGTCGCCGGTACCGTCCTTGAAGCCGATCACCTTCGGGTTCTGCGCCAGGGTGCGCATCCCCGCCGCGGTGAACTGGGCGTTGCCGCGGTGGTAGACGATCACGGGCAGCGGGCTCGCCGCGGCGACCGCTTCGACGTAGGCCACTAGGCCGGCGACCGGGCCACCGACCAGGTACGGCGGCAGCACCAACAGCCCGTCGGCGCCGGCATCCGCTGCGGCACGGGCCTGGGCGCGGGCGTTGCCGAGGCTGCCGCCGGTGCCGGCGATCACGGGAACGGCGCCCGCGACGACGGCGACGGTCTCGCGCACGACCGCGGTGGACTCGTCGGCGCTGAGCGCGTGCAGTTCACCGGTGCCGCAGGCGGGGAAGATGCCGCCGGCGCCCTGGTCGAGGCCGGTGGCGACATGCTGGCGAAGGAGGCCCAGGTCGACCTCGTCGCCGGGCGTGAACGGGGTAACCGGGAAGAACAGGATGCCGGTGAAGGCCGGGGCGGTGGTCATGATGCTCTCACTTCGGTCGAAACGGATGCGGTGGATGCGGCTGGGGAGGAGTGGCGTGCGCCGGCGTCCGGCGCGGCGGTGCCGGACCGGTGCAGAAGCGCGGCCTGACTCGGGGACAGCTCGGTGCGCCAGGACCGGGTGGGGCGCCAGCCGAGCACCCGTTCGGCGTGCGCCGAACTGAACGCGGGCAGTGTGCCGGTGAGCCCGCTGGCGTCGCAGCCGGGCAGGTATTCGGGCAGCAGCTCCGAGACCGGGCGGGTGGCCAGGGCGTCGGCGGCGCCGACGAAGAAGACCTCGCCGTTGTCGGCCAGGTGCGCGTTCTCGAGCCAGCAGGCCACGAAGGCGGCGGCATCCCGGGCATCGAGGTAGTTGAACAGCGAGACCGCCGCCAGCGCCGGGTCGTTCAGCCGCTCGACGACCGTGTGACCCTGCTGGGTCATCGCGCCGTCCCACTCTTCGGGCGAGATCACAAAACACGGCCGGAAGCTGCCGAACCGGGTGGTCTCGCCGCGCTGCCTGGCGAACATGGCCACGGTGTTCTCGATGCCGAGCTTAGACAGTGCGTACGCGTTCCACGGCCGGGCCGGGTGTGCCTCGTCCAGCGGCAGGTAGCGCGGCTCCCAGGTGGTGGGGGAGCCGTACCCGATCACGGTGGGGCTGGATGCCGCGAGCACCCGGCCGGCGCCGGCCGCGCTCGCCGCGTCGAGCACGTTGAACGTCAGCGCGGAGTTGGTGGCCAGGATCGTGGCCTCCGGGGCGCTGAACGGCACCGCGATCGCGGCCAGGTGCACGACCGCATCCGGTCGTTCGGCGGCCATCAGTTCGGTCGTGGCTTGGTGGTCCAGCAGGTCGATGGTCAGTTGCCGGGCGGGGAGCCCGTCGACCGCGATCCGGTCGATGCTGAGCACGTCGTGGCCGAGATCGCTCAGCCCCCGCACGACGCTCTGGCCGAGGCGGCCGGAGCCGCCGGTCACGATAATTCTCATGCTCACCCTCCATTGGGAAAACGCTTGCCTGCAGTTATCCTAGGTTCGCCCGGCCTGAATTGCCAGTGCTTACCCAAATTGTGGCTAGCACGGGGAACCGTTTTCCCCTAGCCTTGGGGTGCCGACAACGACGACGACGGGACTTTCATGACCTCTCACTCCGATGGGACCACGACACTCACCGCCGCCGTGCCCGGCGCGACCAGCGCCGCCTCCGACGGCCTCGCGATCGGCGGCATCCGGCTGGCCGACTACCATGTGGGCGCCGACCTGCCCGCGGATCACTCGCCCCGCCCGTACCTGCATCCGCTCCACTCGCTCGCCGGCGTGGAGCTCACCGAGGTGGCTCCCGCCGACCATCCGCACCACTACGGGGTGTCGATGGCCGTGGCGGATGTCGACGGCACGTCGCACTGGGGCGGGCGCACCTTCGTGACCGGAACCGGGTCGACCATGCTCGCCAACCACGGCCGGCAGGAATCACTCCGGCGCACCAGCACGACGCTGCCGGACGGTCAGGTCGTCGAGGAGACGCTGCTCTGGCGGAACGCAGACGGCGACCCGCAACTGACCGAGGCCCGCACCATCCGGGCCCGGCCGCTGCCGGACGGCACCGGGTGGCTGCTCAGCTGGACCAGCGTGCTGACCGCGTCGCACGGCGCCGTGCGGATCGCCTCGCCCGCCGTCAACGGGCGGCCCGGCGCGGGCTACGGCGGCATTTTCTGGCGGCTGCCGAACCGGCCGCAGACCGCGGTGCTCAGCGCCGGCGGCCCCGGCGAGGCCGTCGCACACGGGTCGGACTCACCCTGGCTGGCCCTGAACCAATTGGACGGCGCCCGGCGGGTGGGGCTGCTGCTCACCCAGCCGGCGGGCCTGGCGCGGCCCTGGTTCGTGCGGGCCACCGAGTACGTCGGTGCCGGTCCGATGCTCGCGGCGGAGGCGGTGCTGACCATCGAGCCCGGCGCCAGGGTCAGCACGAGCCTGGTGGGGGTGGTGCTGGACAGGTGGGTCGCGGATGCGGCCGACGCCGAGGGCATCTTGACGGCCGCAGGCCTGGCGGTGCAGGCATGAGCGGCATGACCGGTGCCGGCCCGACCGGTGCGGCCGGCCTCACCAGGCTGGCGATCGTCGGCATCCACGGCCACGGCTCCAGTCATGTGCGGCACGCGCAGGAGCTCGTGCGCCGCGGCGAGGCGCTGCTGGTGGCCGTCGCCGATACCCGGCCTGCCGGCGACGGCGATCTCGGCGCCGAGGTGCGCCAGTTCACCTCCCTGCCCGAACTGCTGGGCGCCGTCACGGTGGATGTGGTCGTGCTGTGCACGCCCATCCACACCCACTTCGCCCTGACCAAGCTGGCGATGGAGGCCGGCGTCGACGTTCTCCTGGAGAAGCCCCCGGTCACCTCGGTCGCCGACTTCACGGCCCTCGCCGCCGTGATCGAGGCCACCGGCCGGCGCTGCCAGGTGGGCTTTCAGAGTCTCGGTTCCGAGACCATCGGCGTCGTGCGCGAGAAGATCGCCGCCGGCGCCATCGGCACCGTGACCGGGGTGTCCGCCAGCGGAGCCTGGCTGCGCGCCCGCAGCTACTGGAGCCGGGCCGCGTGGGCCGGCAAGCGGGTGCTGAACGGTATCGAGGTTGTGGACGGCGTGATCACGAACCCGCTCGCCCACGCCGTGGCCACCGCCCTGTGCCTGGCCGGCGCCCAGCGGGCCGACGAGATCGCCGGCATCGAGCTCGACCAGTACCGGGCCAACGACATCGCCTGCGACGACACCTCGGTGGTGCGGGTGCGCACGGCGGCCGGGCTGCCCATCACGCTGGGCCTCACCGTCTGCGCGCCGGAGCGGAGCGAACCGTTCATCACCGTGCAGGGCAGCAGCGGCCGGATCGTGGTGTTCTACACGCTCGACCTCGTGCAGGTGTTCCGGGACGGTTCGCCGGACCCGGTCACCACCAGCCACGGCCGCCGCCCGCTGCTGGACGACCTGCTGGCTGTGCGGAGCGGCGCGTCCACCGGGCTGCTCGCCGACTTCGCCGACACCGAGGGCTTCACCCTGGTGCTCGACGCCGTGCGCCGCGCCGACGACCCCCTGCCGATTCCGGCCGCCTACGTCGACTGGGTCGGCGAGGGTGCAGACGCCCACCCCGTGGTGCGGGACATCGGCGCCTGGATCGCCAGGGCCGGCGCCGAGCACAAGACCTTCGCGGAGCTCGGGGCACCCTGGGCGCTGGCCGCTCACGCCCTCGTCTCCCAAGCGCCCCACGCGGTGTCCGCGTGACCGCTGCAGCTCGCGAGAGCGGCCGTGTGGCTGCTTCGGGGTGCTCGAGGCAACCACACGACCGCTTTCGCGGGTTCGGATGCGGGTTCGAGAGCGAGAGCGAGAGCGAGTTCGAGCGCGGGAGCGAGAGCGAGCTCGGGCGTGAGCTCGGGCGTGAGCGCGGGCGCGCGGGTGGCGGGGGCGACTTGTGACCGGGGCCGATCGCGCGGCCGACCTGGCGGTCAAGCGTGAGCGGGTTCTGGGCATCCTGGCGGCACGGTCGGCCGGCCGCCTGGCGCTCACCAGCCACGCCGCGGTGTCCTGGTACCTCGGCGGCGCCCGCACCCACGTCAGCCTGGCCGGCGACCCGGTGCTGGCGGTGCTGGTCGACGCCGACGGCGACACCGTGATCACGACGGGCTCCGAGCGGGCCCGGCTGGAGGCCGAGGAGCTCCCCGCCGGCATCCGTGTGCGCGAGGTGGACTGGCAGTCGCCGCTGTCCTCGGCCTGGGCCGGTGCCCCGGATGTGCTCGCCGAGGCCGACGTCGCCGCCGACCTGCGGGCCGCCCGCGCCCGGTTGCTGCCCGCCGAACTCGGCCGCTACCGAACCCTCGGCCGCGAGACGGCCGCCGTGCTCACCGAGGTGCTCGCCGCCGCGGACCCCGCCCAGACCGAACGAGCGGTCACGGCCGCGGTGGGCGCGCGCCTGCTCGAGCGGGGCATCGACTCGGTGGTGCTGCTGGCCGCCGGCCGATCCCGGCTCGGCCACCGGCATCCGCTGCCCACCGCAGCGACGCTGGGCGACCGGGCCATGGTCGTGGTCTGCGCCCGCCGGCACGGCCTGATCGTCAATCTCACCCGCTGGGTGCGCTTCGGCGAGCCGGGCGCCGCCGAGACGGATGCGACGGCTCGAATTCTCGAGGTGGAGGCCGCGTTCTTCGCCGCCACCCGGCCGGGCGCCGAGGTGTCGGCCGTGCTGGCCGGCGGCAGCGCCGCCTACGGCGCACACGGTTTCGACCCCGCCGAGTGGCGCCGGCACCACCAGGGCGGCCCGGCCGGCTACAACGGCCGCGACCCGCGGGCCGTGGCCGGCCTGCCCGACCGGGTGCAGGCCGGCCAGGCGTTCGCCTGGAACCCGAGCGCGCCGGGCGCGAAGGTGGAGGACACCGTGCTGGTCGGTGCCGGCAACGATCGCATCGAGGTGCTCACCGTCGACCCGCGCTGGCCGGCGACGCTCGTGCACGGTGTTGCGCGTCCCGCCGAACTGCAGCGCTAACCTCGGGCAGAACGGCGGGTTCCGACCGGTCCACTCTCAGAAAGGCACGACCATGATCCACTTCGGCGGCGACTACAACCCCGAGCAGTGGCCGGAGGAGACCTGGCCGGACGACATCGCCCGCATGCGCGAGGCCGGCGTCACCATGGTGAGCCTGGGAGTGTTCGCCTGGGCGCGCATCCAGCCCGCCGAAGACGTCTTCGACTTCGACTGGCTCGACCGGGTGATCACCCTGCTGCACGAGGGCGGCATCGCGGTGGACCTGGCCACGGCCACCGCCTCGCCACCGCCATGGGCGTCGCTGGCGTACCCCGAGATGCGCGCGCAGGACGAGACCGGGGCGGTGTACTGGCCGGGCAGCCGCCAGCACTACGCGCCGTCCTCGCCCGAGTACCGCCGCCTCGCGGCCGCCCTGGTGACCCGGCTCGCCGCACGCTACGCCGCGCATCCGGCTGTTGTACTCTGGCACGTCAACAACGAGTACGGCTGCCACCTGCACCAGGACTACTCGGATGCCGCCCGCGACGCGTTCCGGCGCTGGCTTGCACACCGGTACGGCACGATCGCGGCGCTCAACGACGCCTGGGGAACCATGTTCTGGGCGCAGGCCTACGGCACGTTCGCCGAGATCTTCCCGCCGCGCCAGGCGCCATACAGCCACAACCCGGCCCAGCTGCTGGACTTCCGCCGGTTCTCCTCCGACATGCTGCTGGAGTGCTACCGCGCGGAGAAGGCGATCATCCGCGCGGCCGGGGCGACCCAGCCGGTGACGACCAACTTCATGGGCGCGTTCAAGCCCGCCGACTACTGGGCGTGGGCGGCCGAGGTGGACGTCATCTCGGACGACTGCTACCCCGACCCGAACGACCCGGAGAGCTTCAGGGCGGCGGCGTTCCAGCGCGACCTGATGCGCTCGCTCAAGCCCGACGTGCCGTGGCTGCTGATGGAGCAGTCCAGCAACGCGCTCAATTGGCGCCCCTCCAACGCGCCCAAGGCACCCGGCCAGATGGCCGCGCTGAGCATGCAGGCCGTGGCGCGCGGCGCCGACGCCGTGCTGTTCTTCCAGTGGCGTCAGTCCCGGGCCGGCGCCGAGAAGTTCCACTCCGCGATGCTGCCGCACGCCGGCACCGGCACCCGCACCTGGCGAGAGATCGTGGGCCTCGGCGCCGAGCTGGCCGCCCTGCCGGCGCTGCCCGCCGGCGCCAGGGATGCCCGGGTGGCGATCGTGTTCGGCTGGGAGAACTGGTGGGCGATCGAGAACCCCGACCACCCCGTGGTGCTCGACTACCTCGAGCTCGTGCAGCGCTGGTACGCCGCGCTGCACCGCCAGCACGTGCAGGTGGACCTGGTGCCGGCATCCGGTGACCTGGCCGGCTACGCCCTGGTGATCGCCCCGCAGCTCTACCTGCTGCGATCGGATGCGGTGGCGAACCTGACCGCGTTCGTGCGAGCCGGCGGGCACCTGCTGGTCACCGCGTTCAGCGACGTCGTCGATGAGTGCGACCGGTTCCGCGACGGCGGCTTCCTCACCCAGCTGGGGCCGCTGCTCGGTGTGCGGGTCGAGGAGTTCGGCGCGCTGATGCCGCCCGGCTCGGCCGAACCCGGCAAGCAGCACGCGCCGTTCGAGGCGCCGGGCGGGGGAGGGCCGCTCACCGGCACCATGCTGGCCGAGGAGATCCGGGTCGACGGGGGCAGCCTTGACGGGGCCGCCTCTGGGCACGGTGTCACCTCTGGCGGCGCGACCGTGCTCAGCTCCTACACCGCCGGGCGCACCGCCGGCCTGCCCGCGTTCACGGTGAACGCCGTCGGCGCCGGGCTCGCCTACTACCTCGCCACGATCCCGGATGCCGCCGGCACCGCCGCCATCGTGCGCTACCTGCTCGAGGGCGCGGCCGTCGACCCGGTGCTGGCCGGCCTGCCCGACACCGTGGAGGCCATCCGCCGCGGCGACGTGCTGACCGTCATCAACCACGGGCCCGACACCGTCGAGGTGCTCCTGCCCGGCACCGCCGTCGCCGACGGGCATCCGCTCGCCGCCACGTCGCTCGCCCCGTTCGCCTACCGCTTGGTACCTCCGCACTCTGGCACGGCCATCCTCGCGAACTGAGAGAAAAGCACCGAAAACTCGCCCGCGAAGGTGCTTAGCTCACGGTTCGCGGAGGGGGGAGCGGAAAACCCCGACCAGGAGGACCTGGCCGGGGCGGATGGAACGGTCGAACGAACCCGCGGGTTAGCGGGCGCCGAGCAGGTGCTCGAGGGCCAGCTGCTGCAGGCGCACGAAGCCGAAGCCCTTGCCGCCGAAGTACTCCTCCGGGGCGAAGTCCTCGTAGGCGCTCTTATCGGCGAGGAAGTCGTCGTAGCTCTCACCGGCGGCCAGCGTGGTCTCGGACAATTCGGGCACGCGGGACGCGGCCAGCTGCTCCTGCACCTCGGGGTCGGCGCGGAAGGCCGCGGCACGCTCCTTGAGCAGCAGGTAGGTGCGCATGTTCGCGGCGGCGGAGTCCCAGACGCCGGTGATGTCCTCGGTGCGGCTCGGCTTGTAGTCGAAGTGGCGCGGGCCGTCGTAGGAGGGGCCGCCGTTCGGGCCGCCGTTTTCGAGCAGGTCAACCAGCGAGAACGCGTTCTGCAGGTCGCCGTGGCCGAAGACCAGGTCCTGGTCGTACTTGATGCCGCGCTGACCGTTGAGGTCGATGTGGAACAGCTTGCCCTGGTACAGCGCCTGGGCGATGCCGGCGGTGAAGTTCAGCCCGGCCATCTGCTCGTGGCCGACCTCGGGGTTCACGCCGACCAGTTCGGGGCGCTCGAGGGTGGTGATGAACGCCATGGCGTGGCCGACCGTGGGCAGCAGGATGTCGCCGCGGGGTTCGTTGGGCTTGGGCTCGATGGCGAAGCGGATGTCGTAACCCTTGTCGGTGACGTAGTCGCCGAGCAGGTTGACGGCCTCGCGGTAGCGGTCGAGGGCGGCACGGATGTCCTTGGCGGCGTCGTACTCGGCGCCCTCGCGGCCGCCCCACATCACGAAGGTCTTGGCGCCGAGCTCAGCGGCGAGGTCGAGGTTGCGCATGACCTTGCGCAGGGCGAACCGGCGCACGGCGCGGTCGTTCGAGGTGAAGCCGCCGTCCTTGAACACCGGGGCGCTGAAGAGGTTGGTGGTGATCATCGGCACGATGACGCCGGTGTCGGCGAGGACCTGCTTGAGGCGGTCGATCTCCTTCTGGCGGGCGGCATCCGTGGAGCCGAAGGCGAAGAGGTCGTCGTCGTGGAAGGTGAGGCCGTATGCGCCGAGCTCGGCGAGGCGGGTGACGGCTTCGACGGTGTCGAGCTGCGGGCGGGTGGGCCCGCCGAACGGGTCAGCCCCGTTATAGCCGATGGTCCACAGGCCGAACGAGAACTTGTCGGCGGGGGTGGGGGTGAGTGACATGAACGGTGCTCCGATTCAGCTTCATTGGCGATTTGTTGCAATTACCAACATATTACACGCGCCGAGCCGGTTCGTACAGTTCGCGATATGCATCGTTGCAAAACGCCCGGCCACAACATATTCGCCCGGGTGAGCCGTAACCCGGGTCGAGGCGCAAAACCTCATCGAATCATTTCGACGATTCACCCCACAAATACCGCGCGGATACTGGTTTCCCGCCGTTGCGACCCCCCGAAGGTGGGCATTTCGAATTTGGCCCTTGTGAAAAGACTCAACCCTGAGATAAGTTCTGTCCGTCAACAAAGGCCGCTTTTGGCGGTGGGTCAATCACAGCGATGTCCCGTTACAAGGAGGTAACCCTGACACGCGCTCGCCCAATGTCGGGAGAGCGGGCGACACGATTTCCTCCTCTGGCAGTCCACCGGTTCACCGGGGGACTGCGGTGACTGGCAGCTCTCAGAGAGGAAAGCTCCAACAATGTCCAAGACCAAGAAAATTCTCGCCCTCGCGGCCACAGGCATCTTCGCCCTGTCGCTCGCGTCCTGTGCCAGCGACAGCGGATCGACCGGAGGCGGCGAGGCAGCCGCCGGCGGCGACTGCAACGTCGGCATCTCGATGCCGACCCGCTCGCTCGAGCGCTGGATCAACGACGGTGAGCAGCTCAAGGCGCTGCTCGAAGAAGCCGACTGCACCGTCGACCTGCAGTATGCCGACAACAAGACCGACCAGCAGATCAGCCAGATCCAGAACCAGGTCGCCGGCGGATCGAAGATCCTCGTCGTGGCCGCCGTCGACGGCCAGGTGCTCG
>Ga0247803_1001046_pt1 | contig 14620 bp, 9 predicted proteins | sample UWRJL014104B1_FD_180928 | JGI IMG/M metagenome (GOLD analysis project Ga0247803, IMG submission 180928) | Plant litter microbial communities from Arlington Agricultural Research Station in Wisconsin, United States - UWRJ-L014-104B-1 | ecosystem: Environmental > Terrestrial > Plant litter >...
ATATTCTGATTTTACGGTTGCATTACCGATGTACTCGGCCGACACATGTGCTTGTCGCAATTGGGGATATCGGGCTGCGGCTTCATCAATGTAAAAAGCTTTGATAGAATCGCCTGCTTTCTTTGTAGCAATTTCTTTGGCCGTCTGGCTAAAAGCGGCGGTAACGAGTGTACTGAAAATAGCGGTAAATAATATTCTTTTCGTCATGATGGATAGGGGTTATGGGCAAGTTATTGTGTATGCAGAATTTATTGAGGGTTAGTTGCAAGTAGTAGTTCCGGTTCTTTTTTCTTTTGAAAGCGGACGATCATATGATCAATGATCAGGTACATGGAAGGAACAACAAACAGGGTAAGGACCATAGAGCTGGTTAACCCGCCAATAATCACCCAAGCCATTCCATTTTTTAATTCTGAGCCAGATCCGCTGGCCAGCGCGATGGGCAGCATCCCTAAAATCATCGCTAAAGTGGTCATTAAGATTGGGCGCAGACGTTCTTTTCCGGCCTCTATTAATGCTTCCTTAACCCCGTGCCCTTCACTTTTTAGCTGATTGGTAAAATCGACAATCAGGATCGCATTTTTAGATACTAATCCCAGCAACATGATCATACCGATAATAGAGAAGATATTTAATGTTTCCATAGAAAGTGCAAGGGCAAGTAAAGCACCTATCAAGGCCACTGGGATAGAAAACAATACAATAAAGGGGTAAATCGCATTTTCATATAAAGCAACCATGATCAGGTAAACCAGTACGATGGCTGTTAATAGGGCAATTCCCAAACTTCCAAAGGCATCTCCCTGATTTTTGGCATCACCAAGATATTCTACGCTGATCCCTTCGGGAACTTTAACTTTCTCGAGCTTTAATTTTATATCTGCTGTTACCGAACCAACGGCACGGCCAGTTACATTAGCATTTACTTTTATTGAACCTAAGCGGTCACTACGTTCCAGGACACTTTCGCCAAGTCCGGAAGAAACTGTAGCAAACTGACTAAGTACAAAGGTCTGACCGTCGTTGTTGGTAAATGAAAGATTACGCACATTATTAATATCCGACCGGTTATAGCTGTCCAGGCTAATCAGGATGTCATATTCATTTCCAGATTGTTTGAACTTACCTTTGTCGTCTCCACTAAAGGCATTTTGTAAAGCACCGCCTACAGTAGCTGCATTAATGCCAAGCAAAGTCATTTTTTCCCTATCCAGGTTTACTTCAATCTGCTGCTTCTGGTTTTTCACAGAAAATTCTACAAACTGGGTACCGGGTACAGTTGCGACCAGTTTTTTATATTCTTCGGCAACCTGGCGTACCGACTTTAAGTCTACTCCTTTGATGGCAATCTGTATAGGAGCCTGGCTGCCAGACCCTGCGATGGAAGTAGGGGATGCGGTTACTTTAATCCCAGGTATCACTGCGCTCAGTTTTTGCTGCATATCGATACCAAAATCTTCTGCAGTTATGGCTCTTTCTGTTTTGTCTTTTAAGGTTACCGTGATTTCTGCAAGATTACTATTATTCGTAGAACCGGCCACACTGCCGCTTACAAAGCCAATACTCGAAAATACATTTAATACTTCCGGGCGTTGCATAATCAGCTTCTCTGCTTGCTGGGTTGCGATATTGGTCTGATAAATAGAGGCTTCGGGTGCTAATTCCAGGTTAATCATCACTTCTCCTTTATCCCCTGACGGGATAAAAGCAGCACCGATAAAGCCTAAAGGCAGTAATGCAATTGAAGCGATAATGAGCACGATTACACCAGATAATATCCAGCGTTTTTTACGGAGTACCACTTCGAGTATTTTACCATAATCGGCCTTAAGGGTATCAATCATGCCCTCAAAGCCCAGGTTGATTCTTCCCCATAGGGTATTGGGGTTCATTTCTTCGATTTTGCCAAACCGGCTGGCCAGCATTGGCGTAATGGTGAAGGAAACAAACAAACTCATTAAAGTGGAAATTACTACCACTACAGAAAATTCTTGCAGCAATGATCCTATAATCCCTCCTGCTAAGGCCAGCGGTAAAAAAACTACCACATCGACAAGCGTAATCGCGAGGGCTGTAAAACCAATCTCATTTCGTCCGTCCAATGCTGCTTTCCTCTTGTCAGATCCCATTTCCAGGTGGCGGTATATATTTTCCAACACCACGATTGAATCATCAACGAGAATGCCGACTACCAGTGATATTGCCATGAGCGACATCATGTTGAGTGAAAACCCAAGGATGTACATGGCTATAAATGTAGGAATGATTGATGAGGGTAAAGCAATTAAGACAAACATGGAACTGCGAAAACTATGCAGGAAGGCCAGCATGACTATCCCAACAATCAGTACTGCCAGGCCAAGATCTTCCATTACGGCATGTGCCGATTTTAGTGTGTAATCACTTTGATCCGAAGAGATATTAAACTTAATACCCTGGTCGGCATATTGTTTTTCTATCTTCAGAAAACTGTTTTTGATCCCTTCACTTACATCTACAGCATTGGCATCACTCTGCTTAATGATTTGAATACCAATAGAAGGCAGTCCGTTAATATGGTTTATTGCAGTTGTTTTTGCAGTTGCATCTACAACTTCTGCAATATCTTTAAGATAAATACTTCCACCGCCCGGTTTCTGCTTTACAATGAGCCCGCTAATCTGACTGATAGAATTTACATTTGCATCAAAGCGGATCGACACTTGTTTGTCCAGCGTTTCGATCTTACCAGCAGGAAAAGACTGGTTCGCATTATTTACACTTTCTGTAACCTGCGAAATAGACAATCCGTAAGCTTTTAATTTGGCCTGGTCTATATTTACCTGGATTTGCCTTTCATCTCCACCAATAATATTTACCTGGCCAACACCGGGAACATTCTGGAGGATCGGCCGTAGTTGTTTATCTACAAAATCAAATAAAACTTTAGGCGCTGTTTTGGCGGTTATACCAGCCCTGACTACTGGTGCTTCTTCCAGGTTTACTTTATTGACAACAGGTTTATCAATATCATCTGGTAATTCATTTTGTGCCTGGTCTGCTTTACGCTGGATATCGCGTTCTGCTTTATCGATATCTGTTCCACTTTTCATTTGGACCGTTACCTGTGATACACCTTCCTGAGAAGAGGAGCTAATCTGATCGAGCCCTTCTACCGAGGCAAAAGCATCTTCGAGCTTTTTTGTAACTGAAGTTTCTACTTCTGCTGCAGATGCACCCGGATAAATGGTGCTCACCGAAACAGTAGGGACCTCAATTTTGGGTAACAGGTTGTAGTTCAGTTTAAAATACGATTGTACACCAAATAGGAGCAAAACCGTAAAAATTACGATGATTAATAGGGGCCGTTTAACGGCAATTTCTGTGATTGACATTACACGCTATTTTATTTTGAAACACTTACTGGAGAACCTTCTTTAAGGTTGATCTGACCGGAAGTCACCACTACCTCACCTTTATCTAAGCCTTTTAACACCTGGATCATGCCTTTCATTTCGGCGCCGGTGGTAATAGCTTTTTTTCGCACAATATTATTTTGTACTACATAAACCGAAGCATCTTTAGTGCTCTCTGTTAAGGCTTCTCGGGGGATCAGTAAGACATTTTGTGTAGTTTTTTTACTGAAATCTGTGTAGACAAAAGTACCTGAACGGAGTAAGGTCTGCTCGTTGTTGCTGGCCGTGATCTCTACAGTATAACTGTGGGTTTCATCTGCCTGCGGACTAATAAAGGATACTTTGCCGGTGAAGTTTTTACCCGGATAGGCGTCGACTGAAATTTTAACATCCTGGCCTTGTACAATTTGGTATACTTCGTTTTCGGTCAGGGTAACCTGTATTTTTACTTTTACAAGATTCACTATCGTACCAATATCAGCTGCTGCGTTAACAAATACACCTTGTTCAAGAGGTTTGATAGCTATAATACCACTAGTGGGTGCTTTTACCGAGGCATCGGACAGTTGTTTTCTATACTGGCCGGATTGGCTCACTGCGTCCAGGTAGTTTTGTCTGATTTCATTAACTTTTTCTTGGGTAGCTGCTTTTCCTTCCAGCAGTTCTGTGTAAGTATTAAGGTCATTTTTTAATCTTTTCACATTACTTTCTGATTTTTGAAGATCCAGCTGCAGTGCCCGTGAGTCCATTACCGCCAAAATCTGTCCTTCGGTTACATGATCGCCCAAGTTAAAACGTAATTCCTTGATAATGCCACTAGTTGCAGAAAGTACTTTAGCCTCCTTAAAAGGAGTGATGCTCCCCGTTTTTACTAAGCTGATTTCCAGCTGCTGTTCCGCTACATCGGCTACTTTTACCGGTATCTTAACATTGGTCTGCTTAACCGGTGCGTTTTTCTCGTTTATTGTTTTCTTGTTGCTGGCGAGCTTATAAATTATTAATGCAATGATTAAAGTAATAACAATGGCCAGGATGTGTTTCCGTTTCATTTGGTGTCTATAGTGAGGTATAAAATAATCTAAGTGTTCCGCCAGCTTTTTCCAGGTCTATTTTTGCCTGGTATAAGCTATACAATGAGCTTAGGTAACTGTTCTGTGCTTCTTTTATGGAATTTTGTGCATTCAGCCAATCTGTTAGATCGGTTACTCCTTTTTGATATTGCAGGTTAGTTGTGTTAAATACAGACTGAGCAAGTGTGATATTACGTTTGTCATTTTCTGTATTGCTTTGTGCTTTGATGAGCTTGGTTTTTGCATTTTCAAAATCCAGCTGATATTTACCGTTATCAATTTTTAAGTTTTCTACAGCATTCAGATATTTGTATTTAGCCTGATTGGACTGTGCATTTCTTTTGAAAAAATCAAAAATAGGGATATTCAACTTCAGGCCGATCGCAGAAAAGGGGCTTAGCTCTTTAAATGCAGGGCCAAGGTTATCTCCAAAACCTACGGCACCGTAACGGGCATAAGCTGTTATTTTAGGATATATACCCGCTTTTATTCTTTTTTGATCGATTTCTAATAGTTTGGCATTTACTTCCGACAACTGATAGTCGGTCAGGCTACCTGCAGAGAAAACCAAGCTAGTCAGTGCTGGGGTAACCGGGGTTTCCTGTGGCAGATCTTCCAATACTACTGTACCATTGATCGCGTAGCCCATCTCATATTTCAGCTGGTTTTCAGAAAGTGTGATATCGCTTTCCGCCACACGGATCTGTGAAACTGAATTGTTGTAGTCTACCGTGATCTTATCTAAATCCTTTTGCAGGGTAACCCCTTTTTTTACTTGCAGTTCGGAAATAGCCATTTGCTGACGGTAGGTTTCTTGGTTAGCTTTAAGCAAGTTAAGCTGCTCGCGGTAAACGAAAATCTGGTAATATGCGGTGCTGATATTATAAATAATCGTTTCCTGACTTTTTTGCTGATTGAGTTCGGATTGCTGATAGTTGTATTTGTTGGCTTTTAGACCGGTAAGCAACGATTTATCAAATATGGTTTGATCGAGCTGGGCGGTTGCGTTGGTGTTAAATTTCTTAGAAAAGGCGATCCTTGTGTCTGTTGGGCCAAATACACCTGCCGGGATAATAGTTTCCTGCACTTTCAGGTTATCGTCTAGTGTTCCGGTTAAGCTTACGCTAGGCAGATAAGCTGCCAGTGCTTCCTTTGCTGCTGCATCAGCTGCTCTTTTTTCATTTTCGTAAATCGCGGTATTACGGTTGTTCTTTAATCCGTATTCAATACATTTTTTTAGTGTCCACTGTTCTTGCCCGTAGATCGTCAGCGGGACGAAATACAGGAGAAGAAGGAAAAGTCTTTTGTTCATAGCTAATTTTTCTCCATTTTCAAAGGCAGTTATGCCTAAATGATGGTAACAAAAATGTAGGATAAAGACTAGTTGGTAAAGTGTTTTATCAGTGAAGCGGACAAATTCCAGCTTGAATAGACAAGGTTAATTCGTACCGGTAAGCCATTTTAGAAAAAGGGGGGTCCTTTCTTTACTAACGGTTACAGGTTCATTGAAGGATACGGAGAGATTAACTAACAATTTTCTGGAAAAATAGGAGGAGGCATCTAATACAGCTTTTCTGTTCACCAGGAATTGTCTGTTTACACGGAAAAAGTCTATCCCGCTAATCTTTTCCAGCTCATCGAGGTTTTTATTTGGATAATATACCTTATCAGAAAAAGTGAGCAAATGGCAGACTTCATTTTCAATGTAAAAAAGGGCAATATCATTCAGTTTAACGGGCATGATTTTATCCTGGTAATACACTAGTATGGCTTCTGTTTTTGATGGCAGCTTTTCTGTAAATATTTTAAGGATAGCATCATATTGCTGCTTCAGATTGCCTTCCATTTTTTGCTTTAACTTCTTATACTTATTAAATGCAATTTCCAGCAAATCTTTGGTAAATGGCTTCAGGATATAATCAATGCCATTTGTTTTAAATGCATCCAGCAGATATTCATCATACGCCGTGCAGAAAATAATCGGAGCAGTAATATCTACCGCCGCAAATATCTCGAAACTAAGCCCATCACCTAACTGGATGTCACTAAAAATAAGGTCGGGCATCGGATGCTCCTTAAAGTGAGCAATAGCTTCTTTTACTGAACGCAGCTGTACAATTTCTGAAATGGAAGGATCAAGTTGCAGAATGGTATCTGACAGATCTTCTGCAGTAAGCCGCTCATCTTCTATAATAATTATGCGCATAGTACAAAGTTAGGTTAACGGTTAATTCCAATATGCAAATTCATTTGTGTTTTTGTCCGTTTCACTTACAAATTAGTTTTTTACTACCTGAATTTTTAACACTTTTAGCATTTAATCAATTGGCATGGGTGCTAAATAAGATTTAACTATGATGAAGAATAGACTTCCGGTGAAAAAATTGTTGCTCTCTAGTACCTGTTTGGCAGTTTTTTTATGTGTGTTTTTGACAGCAACAGGTATAATGGAAGGTGGGAGCATTTTGGCTGTTAACATAAAAGCAGTGTCTATTTTTTTATCTTTTTTTTTAATCAGCAGCGGTAATATCGGGCTCCTTTTGCTTTTTAAAATTAAAGATCTGGCGGATTGGAAAAAGAAATCATTAGGTGTTCATTTGCTTAGTTTTCTGGTAAGTTTTACGGTTGTCACGAGTTTCTATTTTTTAAATCACTATTTGATTGCTAACCACATTATACCTGCTTTCCGTGTTGTGACAATAAAGGGAAATGCTATCTATTTATATTTATGTATTCAAGGGATTTTGATCAATACGTTTGTGCTTTTAATACAAGGTTTTGCGATTGTGCAGGATGCGAACGAGAAAGCACGTGTGGAGAATCTATTGTTAAAATCTGCAAAGTCTGAGGCTGCTTATGAATTGCTATTGCAGCAGCTTCACCCGCATTTTCTTTTTAATGCGCTTAATATTTTAAAAACGCTGATCAAAAAACAGCCCGTAGTGGCAGAAGATTACCTGGTTAGGTTGTCCCACTTTCTCCGATCCTCTCTATCGCAAAATAAAAGCGGTAAGTCGCTCTTATCAGAAGAATTGAAATTATGTACCAACTATCTGGAAATGCAAAAAATCAGATTTGGAACAGCGTTAACTTATACTTTTAATATTGCTGGTAAAGATGATGCAACAAGTGTGCTTCCGGTGTTTTCTTTGCAGCCATTACTGGAAAATGCAATTAAACATAATGAATTGACAGAAGCAGAACCGTTGCATATTGATGTAAAACAGCAAGGTGACTGGATTACCGTAAGCAACAATATCCAACTAAAATCGAGTGCTGCTTATTCAATGGGCAATGGGTTAACTAATCTTTCTGAGCGCTATGAGCTACTTAGTGGCGACGAGGTAAAGGTGAGCAATACAGGAACAACTTTTTCTGTAACGTTGAAAATCCTGAAGCAAAGCAGTTAATAGTACTTTATCACAATAGGTTGCCTTATTAAACGAAATAGTAGTCAGCTTATCCAAACGAAAAGGGTTACCTTCCGTGTTTTATGGAGGGCAACCCTTTTTTATGTTTCAAATGAGCTTAGTTTATAACAATCTACTACAGCCTTTATTTATGGAGCTGGTACAACATGGCTGTTAAAGTTTATTTTCAATTACTTCCACTTTAATCATTGCGGTCCCAAGCACATCAGATGCCGCTCGTAAAGTTATTTCACCTTTACTTTCTTTTGCTTTAACAATAGCAATCGCTTTACCGTTGTGCACTCTTCTTTCTGTAGCATGATAAGCTTCGTGACTGGTAATATTTCCATTATCTACTGCCTGGATAAAACCAGGGCCGCTAGTGCTAAATTTGATCAGGTTATCTGCATTTGGGCAAAGGACACCATTTGCGTCAACAACGGTTGCGGTGATAATTGAAACCTCATCCCAATTGTTGCCAATTTTAGCCTTCGTGCTGGTCAGGATAATTTTTGCAGGGGCACCGGCCGACTTAAATTCTTCGCTGGTTACTTCTTTTCCTTTGTTTCTGCCAATTGCTTTAATAGTTCCTTTTTCGAAAGTTGCATCCCATTCGCGGGGTGCGTCATTTGCTGGCTTTTTAACTGCACCTAACGACTTGCCGTTTAAAAAAAGTTCTACCTCTTCGCAGTTGCTGTACACCTGTATTTTTGCATTATCATACGTGTCAAAATCACTCGGTGTCCAGTCGGCCACCCAAACACCTGCTCCGGCATTATCAGATTTCCTCACGATATGTACAACTGGCTGCTCAGACCACCAGCTTTCCCGTTGCAACCCTTGCTGTTTCCAGTTGCCTGCGCGGTCAAATAAACCTTGATTGTTTGTTGTTTCCGGCCAATCTGCCTCTCCTAAATAATCGTAACCAGTCCATAAAAACTGTCCCGCCATATAAGGCTTATCACGTAAAGCCAGCCATTGATTTAACACATGTGTGTTTTCTGTGCCGATTACTTTCCACGCAGGGTTAGCCTCATGTGCCGCTACTAGTTCATTTTCCCGGTAATTTTGCCCGACAACCTCCATATGTGCTGCAAACCCACTCGTGTAAACTTTTGAATAGCGGGGCGGAACAATGCCATCGTTACAGGTCTGGTATTGTCATATTTTTTTACCATGTCTTCCTGTGCTTTATAGACCTTAAAACCTTCAGGATAACTCAAGTCATCGTGGATCTCGTTACCAACACTATAAATTACGATTGATGGATGATTTCTATCACGCATAATCATGTCTTTCGTATCAGCTTCCCACCATTCTTTAAAGAACAGGTTATATCCTTTTTCACCATTGTTTTTAGCGGAAGTCCAGGTATCGAAAGTTTCATCCATTACCACAAAACCCATGCGGTCGCAAAGATCTAGAAACTCTGGCGCCACTGGGTTATGCGAGGTACGGATACCATTTACACCCACCTTTTTTAATTTTTTAAAACGCTCTTCCCAAACATCCAGTGGCACTGCTGCACCAACCGCACCGCCATCATGGTGTAAACAAACCCCTTTAATTTTGTAATTTTTCCCATTTAACCAGAATCCTGTTTCGGCGACAAACTTTGCTTCTTTAATACCGAAGGTGATGGTTTGATCGTCTATAATCGTTTTTCCAGACAGCAGGGTCGTTACCGCTTTATATAAGTTTGGCTTCTCAATATCCCACAATTGCGGATCTGAAATATGAATATCCTGCTCAAATTCAATTAACCCATTTGCAGGTATATTCTGTTTGGTTTCTGCAGATTTAACCACCTTACCAGTACCGTCAATAATTTTAGTCTGCAAAATATAGGCCCCTTGCTTAGTTCCGTTTTGTACCTGTGCTTTGATATTGATGGTTCCTTTTTTAGCCGTTGCTACCGGAGTGGAGATAAAAGTTCCCCAGTGGGTAAAATGGGTAGGGTTAACAGTAACTAATCTTACGTGACGGTATATGCCCGCCCCTGTATAGTAACGTGAAGCTGGCTGTATGGTATTGTCGGCACGCACAGCAATCACATTTTTCGCACCTTTTTCGAAGTTTAAATACTTAGTTAGGTCATAACTAAAACTACTATACCCAAAAGGTCTTTTGCCTAAATGGTTACCATTGATCCATACTTCGCTATTGGCCATAACACCATCAAATTCGATTGAATATTGTTTTTTCGCATCTGGTTCTTTCAGGCTAAAAGTTTTACGGTACCAACCGATACCTGACGGCAAATATCCGCCACCGCGGCTAGTCAGGTTTGACCGGTCGTACGCCCCCTCAATACTCCAATCGTGCGGTAGCGTAACTTTTTTCCAGGAGATATCATTAAACGACGGTTTTTCAGCATCGTTGACATCATCAGTGATAAATTGCCAATTAGAATCGAAGTTAAGGGTCTCGCGCACCTGTGCTTTTACGTTTAAGCTGGCCACCAGCAAAAGTGTAAGTATGGAAAGGTTTAGTCTTCCAATAAATGCTCTTGATTTAATTGTCATTGAGGATGGTATTTATAGTTTGCAATTCTTCTTCACTAAAAGTGGTATTGTCCAATGCTTTAATTGAATCTAAAATTTGTTCGGGCTTACTGGAACCGATCAGCACAGAGGTAATTCTATTATCCCTTAGCAGCCACGCTAACGCCATTTGAGCCAATTTTTGTCCGCGTTGCTCTGCCAGCACATTCAGTGCAGCTACTTTGCTAATCTTATCATCAGTAAGGTGTTCCTTATTTAAAAACACCCCGCTTGTGGCCACCCTGGAATCTGAAGGGATACCATGCAAATATTTATCTGTGAGCAGACCTTGTGCCAGTGGTGAGAACGGGATACAGCCAATACCTTCCTTACCTAAAAGATCCAGCAATCCGTCTTCCACCCAGCGTTCAAACAAAGAGTACTTTGGCTGGTGTATCAGACATGGTGTGCCTAAATCTTTTAATATTTGAATTGCCTGTTTGGCTTCTTCGGGGCGGTAATTGGAAAGCCCTACATATAAAGCTTTACCTTGTCTCACAATCAGGTCGAGTGCTGTCATAGTTTCTTCGAGCGGCGTTGCCGGATCAGGGCGATGGTGATAAAATATATCTGCGTAATCCAGCTTCATCCTTTTTAGACTTTGGTCTAAACTGGATACCAGGTACTTTTTGGAACCCCAATCCCCATAAGGACCGTCCCACATCGTGTATCCTGCCTTGGTAGAAATCACCATTTCGTCACGGTAATTTTTGAAATCCTGTGCCAAGATCTTTCCAAAATTCTCTTCTGCGGAACCTGGAGGGGGACCATAATTATTAGCAAGATCAAAATGGGTAATGCCATGATCAAAAGCTGTTTTGATTAAATTACGGCTATTTTCAAAATCATTAACATGGCCAAAGTTGTGCCACAGGCCAAGCGAAAACGCTGAAAGTTTGAGTCCGGATTTACCGCATTGCCGGTATTCCATTTTTGAGTATCTGTCTGGTGAAGGCTGAAATAACATATTTGGTTAAATTAATTAGTCGTTTACTTTATTTTAATTGGTTTATTGTATGCTGTTTTTGAGAAGATTCCCTGATAATCAATGAAGGCTGTAGAACTCTGGTCAGGCTCCCATTAGTAGTCCCTCTATTTAGTATTAACTCATATATCAATTGAAAAGCTTCCTCCCCCATAGTCACTGTTTTTTGATCCACTGTAGAAAGGGTAGGGGTGATATGCTCTCCAAAAAGATCATTGCAGAAACCGAAGACGCCAAACTTTTCTGGTACCTGAATGCTACGGTACTTTAACTCTTTAAGCACACCAAGTGCCGTAAAATCTTCCACAGCAAATATTGCATCAGGTGGGATAGCCAAACTTAAAAAGTGTTTTGTACCAGTTCTTCCGGCTTCAATACTAATATTTCCGGGATAGAGTAAACCAGGTTCAAAAGCAAAGTGATAGTTTGCTAAAGCAGCTTTATAACCACTGATACGATCAGAGAAAGTTTTAATATTTTGTGGGCCCGCTATATGTGCAATCCGTTTATAGCCTGCATTAATCAGCGATTCTGTAGCCAGGTAAGCCCCTTGGTAATCGTTTATACTTACTGAAGAGATTTCAAGATCGTCTTTTACACGATCAAAAAAAGCTATGGGAATATTTTTTTCTTTTGCATAGGTAAAGTGGGAGAAATCTGTAGTGGCTTTTGCGATGGAAGCTAAAATTCCATCTACACGAGCATTAATAAACGTTTCAATGCCTTTCTTCTCCAACTCTTCCGTTTCATTGGATTGATAGATTAATACATCATATCCTTTTTGACTTGCTATATTAGATATCCCATGAATGACCGATCCGAAAAAACTATGCTCGGCGGTCGGGATTAATACACCAATCAATTTTGTAGTGCCAGAACGTAAAGAAGAGGCCACTTTATTTGGCATATAATCCATATGCGCTGCTAAATCTTTTACTTTCTTTTTTGTAACTGAACTTATTTCCGGATGATCGCTCAATGCACGCGATACCGTAGCGGCAGTGATGCCCAGTTCTCTCGCTATATCATTAATAGTAATTCTTTTCTTCATCTTCGTAATCGTTTACGAAGATATAATTATTTTATATTTCACAAAATAATTGATGATAAAGAAAAGGTTACATTAGTGGTTTTTGCGGCAGTTTTCTATCCAGTTGTCTTCTTTTTAGCAGCTGTTTTCCATAATTTATAAATGGCTTTTCTATGAACTGATATAAAATATAAGAGGTAAGTATGGTTACCAGGAGGAATATACAAAGTGCAATTGCCGCGGTTTCCTGCTTTCCAAATTTGGTATGGTTGATCACGAAATTAACAATACCTGGCATAAGTATCATATGGACCAGGTAAATGCTATAAGTAAGATCACTGCCCAATTGGGATAGATTACTAGAAAGCGATTGTTTAATAAATAAGATAAATCGGTAAACTATTATTGGGATATAGTTTTTATAACTGCCTGAAAACAGTAACAGCAGTAGTATTGCAATGGTTATACTGGAAAGCTTGTCTTGAAAAAATACTGAAAATACTACCCATGCAATTATTGGAACATAACTTATTCTTTGCAACACTGCTAGCGCAGCTGCCATGCCAATCATGAAATAAGAAAGTTTATGGAAGACAGTTGAGGGGGCGCCTAATTGTAAAAATAGACCAGAAGGCCCCCAGTCGCCCAGCAGTATTAATGATAAATAACTGAGGAGAACTGCTTCGATTAAAAATATCAAAGTTCTGCTAGTCAATCTTGGAGATGGTATTTTAAATAGTAAAAAGATAAAAGGAAATAAAAAGTAAAATTGGACTTCTGTGGATAAGCTCCATGCTGGTCCTAATAGACTTATGTTAAAGCCACTAAAAAAGCCGTGTAAAAATGTAAGGTGCAACAGCAAATCAAAATAAGCGGTACTGCTGCCCGATAAAGGCGGGGCAGTAAAATTAGCTTTGTTACCAGTGAAATAGGTGTAATTTTCGCCTATCCAATGATAGTTGTCATCAGCCAGCAAAAATGCAACTACTATTGAAAAAATGTATACAGGGTATAATCTAAATAGCCTTTTAAGCCAAAAATCAATGATAGTGGTTTTTGCATTAGGAGAGGCAACTGGTACTCTTAGCGTATAATGATACATCATCAGGAAACCTGTAATCAGCATGAAGCTATCTACTGCCGCAGGATTATTTAATATGATATTGCCTAATACCGGGATTTTTATGAAGTCATGTCCGCCGATAAAAGCGTAAAAATGACCCAGAGCTACCCAAAGCGCAAGTATCGGACGTATCCCGTTTAAAAAAACTGTATCAATTTGAGGCATTAATTTAGTTTTAGACCTATTTGCAGCAGACATACTACCACAAGAAGAGATATGGATGAACAATAATAGTATTTTTTTTCTGCTTATTAAGCTGAATTTATTGACTAGTTACTGCTATACATGGGTAAATTGTTTTCCTGTTTTTGTAGGCAAAGCTGTGTTGAAAATTAAATAAAAAACTGTTCTTCTGAAAAGAAATTGTTTTTTATCTTTATTAAGTAATGTCGCTCTCATTTATTGAAACTATCTGCTTACAAGCAATTTACGATGTTTTTTTAGGGTAAGAAGACGGCGGCTAACAATACAAATCTAAATTAACGCTGATGAGAGTTGTAAGAATAATTGGCCTGCTGCTAGGGATAGTTGTTGGTCTGGCGATTATTGCAGGTGCTTATATTAAAATTGCACTTCCGGATACAGGCGATGCGCCTGTGCTTAATATTACTAAGACACCGTTGCGTTTGGAGCGTGGAAAGTACCTGGCAAATCATGTAGCCGTTTGTATGGATTGCCATAGTACACGCGAATGGAATCTATATGCCGGCCCTATGGCTAAAGCGAATATAGGTGGCGGGGGAGAGGTATTTAATCAGGATATGGGTTTCCCTGGTATATTTTATGCGCCAAATATTACTCCTTATGCCATAAGTAACTGGACAGATGGGGAAATCTTTAGAGCCATAACGACCGGGGTAAATAAAAAGGGCAGGGCCTTATTCCCGTTAATGGCTTACCACAGGTTCGGCAAGATGGACGAGGAAGATATTTATAGTATCATTGCCTATATCCGAACGTTGAAAGCCGTATCTAAAGATATTCCAGAGTCGAAGGCAGAGTTCCCAGTAAGCATACTGATTAATACAATGCCTGCTAAAGCAGCTTTTGAAAAGATACCTGCA
>Ga0247803_1001048_pt1 | contig 14615 bp, 11 predicted proteins | sample UWRJL014104B1_FD_180928 | JGI IMG/M metagenome (GOLD analysis project Ga0247803, IMG submission 180928) | Plant litter microbial communities from Arlington Agricultural Research Station in Wisconsin, United States - UWRJ-L014-104B-1 | ecosystem: Environmental > Terrestrial > Plant litter >...
GCGGAAAATGTCACTTTACATGATGAAAAACTGGCAGCTCCGATAAAAGGAACGGTTGAATACAGAGGTGTTAAAAAGATCAAAGGTCAGCCGTTTTCTTATCCACGGTTTGTTTCGAATGGTATTGATGCAAAGCTGAAAGGAATCAGAAAAAATATTACTTACAAAGGTGGTTACGCATTAACTGGCACAACGATGTCCAGTGCGTCACTCAGTGACGAGCCCTCCACAGTGACGGTTTCTTACAAAGACAAAACAGCATTTAAAGCTGTCAGCAAGAAATTCTCATTAAGAGATTCCGTGATTACTTCTCCGTTTACATCGTTTTCAATGCCCTTGGGGACCGATTCGCTTTATCATCCGGGCGTAACGCTGAATTACAATGACGACGAAGGACTTGTAAAACTGGGTCGTGCTGAAAAAACAGATTTTGCTCCGTTGCCATACCAGGATTCTTATCATAAAATGAATATCTGGTCGCAGGCCATGCGGTGGAAATTTCCAAATGAGAAAGTTGAATTCTTAAGAATTGACGGAAAACAGGTGGTTCCGGTAAAACTGGAATCTTTTGACTTTTTTAAGAAGGAACGTTTCAAAGGAATTAGCCAGGAATTTGGATTTCAGCCCATGTTACTTGCAGCTAACTATGCACAAACGCAAAAGAAATCAAGTTTTTTAGCGGAGGAGCTGGCGGCAAAATTTAAGCAGAATCCCAAGATTCTTCGCCGTTCGCTGGAAAGACTGACTTTGGATGGTTATTTTATTTATAACAAACCAACGGACGAATTTGCACTTAGCAAAAAAGGTGCGTTGTACGTGCTGGCTAATCTGGACAAGGCGGATTATGATAATTTCCAGGTAGTTTCGCAGTTCACCGCCGATGAGGAAAAAGCCAATGCGACGATTTATCTGCCAGATACCCTATTGACAGTTTTAGGTGTGTCGCGTTTCATTGTCAGTGATTCGCTGAAAATTTATGGCGTTCCTTCGGATAAAAAGATTGTGATCGGTAAAAACCGGAATTTTGGCATGAACGGACAGCTTGTTGCTTCCAATTACCAGTTCCGTGGTCAAAATCTGAAATTTGATTATAGTCAGTTTTTTGTCAATGTAAGTCCAAATGACTCCATCACTTTTACGCCTAAGGAAAAATTTGTAAAAGGACAGAAAAGCCAGGTTGGCGGTCATGTTAAATATGAAAAAGGCGGGACTTTTTATCTGAGTGATCCTACCAATAAATCGGGGATTCAAAAAGGGAAAAAATCACCCAGACTTGTTGTACCGGATGGCATGATGGTTTATTTCGACCAGCCGGAACGGGATTCGATGGTGTATCCACGCGAAGTTTATTTCAAAATCCCAAAAATTGACATGGACGGACTGGATAAGCGCGATGTCATTTTTGACGGAACATTCTTTGCAAACGGGATCATTCCGGATATCAAGACAATCCTGAAAAGTATGCCGGATAATTCACTTGGATTTGAGTATAAACCGCCGCTAACGGACATGAAACTGTACAATGGTAAAGCCTTGGCCAGGTTTACCGATACGCTAACCATGGACAACAGCGGCTTGCATTCAAAGGCCATTATCAAATATTTATCGGCTTCCATGACAGCGAAAAACGTAGTACTTGCGTCTGATTCATTGCTGGCTTCCGGTGACGTTGCAAGCATCAAAGAGGCAACAATCGGCAAAGGATATTTTCCTGCGGTTGAGTTAAAAGACTACGCTTTGCGCTGGTTTCCAAATTCCGACAGCATGTTTATCAACACCACAGGTAAATCGTTTTCCTTTCATAAGGGCACAACCAGTCTTGAGGGCGGACTTTTATTGCGTTCAACCGGATTGTACGGAAATGGAAAGCTGAAAAGAGCGGATTCTGAATTATCATCCCAGGATATTAAATTCAATAAGGAGGGATTTCTGGCAAACAAATCAGTTTTTGCAATTAATTCAGGATTGGATAAAACGAAAAAGCTGCTGACCGGAAATAATGTCAATATTGACTTTAACTTCAAAACCGGTGTCGCGAACTTTCTAACGGACGAAACGGGCTTTGCTTCTGATTCTTCGGGCATGCAGATTCCTACGGCATCGTATCAAACGCTGATCGGAAGTGCAAAATGGGACATGATCAAAAAAACCATTCTGATGAAAGGACTTGGCGAAACTTCCACGTATACATCGACAAATCCGGAGCAGGAAGGGCTTACATTCCAGGGTTCAGAAGCGATTTATGACGTTGAAAAAGTAACGCTTAATGTAAAAGGGGTTCCCTTTGTGCAGACGGCCGACGTTAAAATAATTCCGGATGGCGGTTATCTTGCTATTGATGCAAAAGGAAAAATAAGTCCGCTTAAAAAGGCCAGAATTGAAATTGATACGCTCAATACGTCTCACAGATTAAAGGACGCGGACATTCGCATAGATTCCAGAAACAGGTTTGAAGGCTCCGCCACTTATCAATACATTACAGCCAGAAAGGACACATTTAACATCAAAATGCAGAATTTTGAACTGGTAGAAATGGGAGCCGCTGCCGAAGGACGACGCAATAAACCTAACAGCCAGCCTGCTGCAATTAAATACTACACAACTGCGAGAGCGGACATCAAGGAAACGGATAAACTCATTCTTTCGCCCCGTATTCAGTACAAGGGAGGAATTAATCTGATTGCTTACGAGCCGTCGTTGCAACTGGATGGATTTGTAAAACCGGTGATCAAATTCCGTAAAGATTTCCAGAGTTCATGGATCGTTTACAAGGAAGCGCCGGGAGAAACGATTTCAATAAAAGTTGATAAAAATCTTAAAAATGAGCATGAATTACCGCTTTCGGTAGGCTTGCATTACAACGAAGCCAGAGGCATGTACATGTCGTTCCTTTCGCCTAAAGATTCGGATGGAGATGAGGACATATATCTGGCGCAGGGTAATTTGGTTTATGATGAGGACAGTAAGGCTTTCAAAGTAACTCCGCCTCCTGGTGCAGACGGACTGATCGACGAATCGAATACGCTTAAATTTGATGACAAAACCGGGATCGCTGATTTCGCTGGTCCTTTGAAACTGGTGAATTCTGATTGGCTGCAATCGACGGGTGTGGTAGAGGCGCAGGTGGATAGTGCAAGGTTTAGCATCAATTCGATGTTGCTTTTGAAAATGTCAGCGCTGGAACCTGTATTGCAGCCTTTGGCAGCGAAAATTGTTGAAATAAATCTGGAAGAACAAAACAGTACAGCTGCCGATGATGACCCGGAACAGCTGAATAAAAAACTTGCGGCGCTGATTGGGTCAAAAGCCAACGACGCTTACATTAAACTTTCTGCTGCTGGCTACAAGCCCTTGTTTGATGCTTCGCCAATGCTGGACGTGCCCATGGTGTTGTCGAGCGTAAACTTAAACTGGTCGGCCAGTCACGGTGCGTATTATTCTCAGGGACCAATTGGTGTTTCCAATCTGGGTAGAAATAATATTAACGCTCAAATGGAAGGAGTTTTGGAAATAAGACGTACGGTGGATGGGGACGAGTTCAGTCTTTATTTGCAGGCTTCTCCCGATGTCTGGTACTTCTTTGACTACCGCCAAAATGAACTTGGTGTTGTTTCTTCCCTGTTGGATTTCAATGATCAGCTGACAGCTAAGTCTAAGAATACCAAATCAAAAATGTCGTTGGTTTCTCTGGGGCCTGAGGAAAAAGACATGTTTGTAAACAGGTTTGACGATTTTTACCAACCAGCAATTAAGAAAGCAAAACTTGCTGCCAAAACAGCGCCAAAGAAAAAAGTAACACCGGCTGCTGAAAAGAAAAAGAAAGAAGAGCAAGCCGAAGGTTTTTGATCCGGATCAGTTTGTGTAGTATTTATTTGACTATTTGATAACATAATCTTAATTTTAAGCCACAATCGCTTGTAAAATCCTCTGACTATTGTATTTTTGAGAAAAACTTTTAGTAATTCTAAATAACCCAGGAATAGTACAAAATGAGTATTGCCTTATTAATAGTTACGATTTTAGCTGCTTACCTTTTAGGATCAATCCCAAGTTCAGTATGGTATGGAATTGGTTATTTTGGAATTGATGTAAGAAAACAAGGAAGCGGTAATGCCGGCGCTACCAACACATTCCGAGTTTTAGGTAAGCGGGCAGGTACTATTGTAATGCTTATTGATGTATTAAAAGGCTGGACCGCAACAGGTATGGCGTCCATGTTATTTTATATGGGTACAATCGGGGAGACCGAGCTTTTGATGTATAAAATCCTTTTTGGGATCATTGCAATCGTTGGTCATATTTTTCCGGTATTTGTTCGTTTTAAAGGAGGAAAAGGAATTGCTACTTTACTTGGAATGGTGCTAGCCATTCAGCCGGAACTTGCCCTAGTTTGCATCACCATTTTTATTCTGACACTTCTGGCTTCCCAATACGTTTCTCTGAGTTCTATTTTGGCTACACTCGCTTTTCCCGTACTTTCCTGGTTAGGCGTTTTTGGCCATCCGGAACCGTTGCTGATCGTTTTTGGGTTTGTGATGTTTATCCTGGTTGTTTTAACACATCAGAAAAACATTGTAAGGCTTCTTAACGGCAATGAAAACCGGGTTGACATTCTTGGTAAATCGAAACAGCGCAGCTAAGCAAAAGATCAATTTCTGACTTGCTAAAGAATATAAATTTATATAATACCTGCCCCTTAGGATTCAACCTAAGGGGTTATTTTTTAAATTGAGCCTCACTTCAACAAATCGCTTTGTTCGGGTACATACAAACTTTTGATTATGAACAATTATATTGAAAAAAACCGCGATAAATTTCTGGATGAACTTTTGGACTTGCTTCGAATTCCATCTGTAAGCGCTGATTCCAAATTTAAACCGGATATGTTAAGAGCTGCGGAATATGTAAAAAACAGCATTCTGGAAGCTGGCGCAGACCGCGCTGAAATATATCAAACGCCAGGTCATCCCGTGGTTTACGGCGAAAAAATCATTGACGCCAGTTTGCCAACCATTTTGATCTACGGGCATTATGACGTGCAGCCGGCTGATCCTCTCGAATTATGGAATTCACCTCCGTTTGAGCCGGTTATCATCAATGAAAGAATTTATGCGCGGGGAGCTTGTGACGATAAAGGGCAGTTTTACATGCACATCAAAGCTTTGGAAACCATGCTGGCGACGGACTCGCTGACCTGCAATGTGAAAATCATGATTGAGGGAGAAGAGGAAATCGGTTCTTCGCATCTTGAAACTTTCGTGAAAGAACATAAGGAAATGCTGAAATGCGATACAATCCTGATTTCTGATACCAGCATTATTGCGAATGATGTGCCATCCATTGAAACCGGCTTGCGCGGACTTACCTATGTGGAGGTTGAGGTTGTCGGTGCCAATCGTGACCTGCACTCGGGTGTGTACGGTGGCGGTGTTGCCAATCCAATCAATGTGCTGTGCGAAATGATTGCTTCTTTAAAAGATGAAAACGGGCATATTACCATTCCTGGTTTTTATGATAATGTGGAAGAACTATCTACGGCAGAACGTGATGCGTTAAATGCTGCACCGTTTGATCTGGACGAATACAAAAAAGATCTTCACATTGACGACGTTGCAGGAGAAAAAGGGTACAGCACCATTGAAAGAACTTCGGTACGGCCAACTTTGGATGTGAACGGAATTTGGGGAGGATATATCGGAGAAGGTGCAAAAACCGTTTTGCCATCAAAAGCAAGTGCTAAAATTTCAATGCGCCTGGTGCCAAATCAAACGGACCAGGAAATCTGCGCGTTATTTACCAAGCATTTTGAATCCATTGCACCGGCTTCGGTGAAAGTAAAAGTAATGCCGCATCACGGTGGTTTGCCCTATGTTACGCCCACAGATTCGATTGAATATGAGGCGGCTGCATTAGCCATGGAAGAATCTTTTGGTAAAAAACCAATTCCAACCAGAGGCGGTGGAAGCATTCCTATCGTAGCTTTGTTTGAACAGGAGTTGGGAAGAAAAAGCATCTTGATGGGCTTTGGACTCGATATTGACGCCTTGCATTCCCCCAACGAAAGCTACGGTCTTTTCAATTATTACAAAGGAATAGAAACAATCCCGCTGTTTTTCAAACATTATGCGAGGTTGAAGAAGTAAGGGAGTTTATGAGTTAAAAGTTCACAACAAACAGGCTCTCCGGGACTGATTGCTGTGAACTTTTTGGTGAAAAGTAAAAAGGAAGGAAGTTCAAAGTTTACCGTAAACAGAGTGAATGCCGCACCTTTATGTTGTCAATTTATTTTCAGCCTTTATGGGGCTTAAACCTAAAAGTCAAAAGTTCACAGTTCAGAGCCAACCACGACTTTAAACTTCAAACTAAAAAAACTACCTCTTCCTCCTCTGTTCCCGTTTAATCTTTTTCAGATTTTCGATTGATTTCTTGGCTTCCAGATCCTGACTGGATTTTTTATCTGCTTTGTCGTCAGCTAGTTTGTAATATCTGAGGGCTTCGTCATAGTTCTTTTTCATTTCAGCTATTTTCCCAAGGCCGATCAGAGAGGAAACATAATAGCCGGCATTGAGAGAATTGGTCTTTACCGAGAAATCGATCGCTTTTTGGTAAAACTGCCCCGCAAGATCGTAGTTGCGATGGTATTGCATGTTGTAATAAGCCAGGACGTAAGCTGCGTTTCTGCCGCTGACACCTTCATAACCAGGCATACCCAGGTCAATTTTATCCAGAATATTTTGAGCAGCTTTTTCAGCTTCTGCGGTTTTACCGGTTACGAAAGCGGTACGGCAAAAATATCTTTCGAAATAAGGATTGTTTGGAAAAGTCTGCGACATGTATTTGGCCATTTCATAAGCTTTGCCGTATTCATTTTCCATGCTGTAAATCTGCAAAAGAAAGTATCGCGCCTCCACTCTGGTGTAGAATGCATTGTTTCCAACTTTTTCCAATTGTTTTTCTCCCAGTTTTTTATTTCCCTTTGGAAAGAGCGCCAGAATCGGTTTAAGGAGCGGATATTCCTTGGGAACCCATTCCGCGTAATAGTTATACAAACCGTCACCAAACAGTAATTCAGGGGATAAATCTCCGTTTCCTTTACATTGTTCGAAATATTTTAAAGACTTCTTTCCGGCAAATGCAGCTTTTGTCCAGCTTTCGCGTTCGGCGTACAGGCGCCCTTTAAATGCATAAGCGGCAGCAAGAAAAAAGGCGGGTTCTACCTTGTTTTTTTCGTCATCGTACATCTTTTCTGCCAGATTGATGGTTGAGTCCATTTGGGCAAGAAAAGCCTTGTCGTAAGTTTCTATGTCTGTATTTGGCACAATTTTCCACCATTCCGAAAGTCCCATTAAAAAATGAGGCATAGGATGTTTTGGATAACGGTATTTGAGCCATCTGAATTCGGCGTCGGCCTCAGCAAATTTATAGTTGTAAAGCAAATTGATGGCTTCTGTCGACTCGATCTGCACGCTCGGATTTTTTAGAACCATGTCATAGTTCTTGTCCAGCTCTGCGGAAGAATACAATTGGGCGACAACGGGTGAGGTGGAAATGAAAGCCGAAATGCAGTATATAATCAATATGTTAAGTATCCTTTTCATATCAGGGGTAAATCTGTCATTAGTAACGCCGGAATTATATTTTACGTTTGTATCAGGGCGTGTTTTTGAAAAAAGAGTTAATATTGGTACCCCGATAGCCATTGACAAACTGAGGGAATAAATTTAGATGACACCATCCTTATGATAACCATATTAGACAAACAATTTACTCCTTTCATAACGCGTGAAACAATTGAAAAACGTATAGCAGAACTGGCAGAACAGATTAAAGACGATTACGAAGGCCGGTGTCCTCTCTTTATTATCGTTTTAAACGGAGCATTTTTGTTTGCAACAGATCTGATTAAAAATATTCCTTTAAACTGTGAAATCACCTTTGTCCGGTTGTCGTCTTACGCGCAAACAGAATCCACAGGCAAAGTAAGGCAAATCATTGGTCTGGAAGAAAAAATAGCGGATCGGGATGTCATTATTATTGAAGATATTGTGGATACAGGCCTTACCATGACACAATTATTGTCTCAAATCGCAGAACTGGAACCTAAGTCAATCGAAATAGCGACTTTATTGCACAAGCCGGCCGCTTTGAAAAAGCCCGTCAACATGAAATACATCGGCTTTGAAATCGAAAACCGGTTTGTGGTTGGTTATGGGCTTGATTATGATGGACTGGGCCGCAATCTGGATGCGCTTTACGTTTTGTCCTGACGACGATTCGCTGAATCATTTCCATCAGATTAGAAAATCAACAAACTTAAAATTCACTGTAAAATGCACATTCAATTTTTTGGCGCAGCCAGAACGGTAACAGGTAGCAAACACCTGATTACCTCAGAAAAAGGGACGAAAATTTTATTGGATTGCGGTTTATTTCAGGGAATTCAAACAGATGAGTTCAATCAAAAATTTGGCTTCAAACCTTCCGAGGTAGATTACCTGATTCTTTCCCACGCACATATTGACCATTCCGGACTTATCCCGCGATTGATTCGCCAGGGTTTCAGCGGACCTGTTTATTGCACAGCCGCTACGGCGGATTTGTGTAAAATTATGCTGATGGACAGCGCACATATCCAGGAGCAGGATCTGGAAAGAATCAACAAAAGACGGGAAAGACAAGGACGGCCATTGCTGGAAGAGTTGTACAATACGGAAGATGCACAGCGCGCAATTGCATTGTTCAAGACTGTGAGATATGGCGAAACTTTTCATTTAGGTGCAAGCAATGAAATCGCCGTTTTTCTGACTGATGCGGCCCATCTTTTGGGAAGTGCAGCGGTGCATTTGACGATTCCGGATAAAGGAAGTTTTAAACAAGTGACGTTTACCGGCGATATTGGCCGTCCTGATGACCGTATTTTACGCAAGCCTGATGTTTTTCCACAGGCAGATATCATCATTTGCGAGTCGACCTATGGCGACCGGCTACACGAAAAGGAAGTGGACATGAAAGGTCATTTGCTTCAAATTGTTCATGAAACCTGCGTGGAAAATAAGGGAAAACTGATTATTCCAGCCTTTGCAATTGACCGTACGCAGGAATTGATTTATGCATTGGATCAACTGTCGAGTTCGGGTCAGCTTCCTCAGATTCCTGTCTACATCGACAGCCCGCTTGCCATTAACGCAACCAGGATTATGAAGGAACACGACGAATGTTTTAATCCTGAAATTCTGGAATACATTGAAAAGGATGGTGACGCGTTTGCATTCCCATATCTTCACTACGTTTCTGATGTAGCTGATTCCAAGGCAATTAATGATAAAAAGGAACCTTGTATCATCATTTCTTCGTCCGGAATGGCTGAGGCCGGGCGGATCAAACACCACATTAAAAATAACATTGGTGATCCGAATTCGACCATTTTGCTGGTTGGGTACGCATCTGCAAATACATTGGCCGGTGCGCTGAAACGTGGGGATAAACAGGTAAATATTTTTGGTGAAAACTTTGAAGTAAAATGCCACGTGACCTCGATGGATTCGTTTTCAGGACATGGCGATTACAATGAAATGATTGATTTCCTTTCTTGCCAAACACCTGACCGCGTAAAAAGGGTATTTCTGGTACATGGAGAATATGAAACCCAGGTTGCTTTTAAACTGAAACTTGAAGCCGAAGGTTACAAGGATATTTATATTCCGGCTCTGTATGAAAATGTAGAAATATAGTTTCTGCATTTATACGCATTCAGCCTTTGAAAACGCAATAAGAGTTACTACTTTTGCCAACCTGATTACAACGCCGAAGTGGTGAAATTGGTAGACACGCACGTTTCAGAGGCGTGTGGAGGTTGCTCTGTGTGGGTTCGAGTCCCATCTTCGGCACTTAATGCCGTTCCTGGTTATGGAACGGCATTTTTTGTGTTTAACTGACTCCGAATCATAACTCATTGACTAAGAATGGAGAAGATATACATCAGACAATTTCGCGGAGGTAACAAGTTGGTTTGCTACTGCTTTTTTGTGTTGCTTTTTTTTAACAATATTTCTGCATTTAGTCAAGTGGATACCTTAACCTGGAATGAAACGGTAAAGTTGGGTTTCAGTGATTTTGCAATTGGGAAAGGCATATCAGGCAATAATGTCAGTGTTACTTTAAAATACGGATATGAATTTGTTCCTGCGACAAATGGGAAGGCAGTGCCGATAGTAAAGGCTGCATCAGTCTTGGACAGAAAAGAATCCAGCCTATTAGATTCATCTGTTATTAATTTGAGATATGCCCAGATTATATTTGATCTTTCCGGCTATAATGCAAAGTTATTAAAACTGCGGGCGATGCAAATGGATCCGTTAAAATGCACGCCGGAAGAGCTAAGAGTGAAAATGGACGATCTCTTTTTTCAAACCAATGCATCGGTTTTACAGCTAAGGAAAAAATTTGATCTCGATCTTCAAAAAGAAGAAACGGTTGAAGTCATTTCAGCCTGGGAGAATAAAATCGATAGCCTTCTGAATAGCACACCAGATGTGGTAGTTGAAAATCAGACAACGAACTGGCAAATCGGACTTTTTATTGGAGTAGGAAGAAATATTTTATTTGGTAAAACGAAATCATACTTTACGGATGCGACCGGCCTGAATTTTGGATTTGAACTTGACGTAAAGAAGGCAAGGTTTGCGCTCGATATGAATTTGGGTTTTAATAAAACGGTAAAATATTTTGATCGAAAAGCCATTTGGGAACCCGGAACAAAGACAAACTTAACAGCGATTGAATTTTCTTACGGATACAAAATATCTAAAAAGGGTTGGATCGTGGTGCCATATGCTGGCCTTTCCATTAATGGATTTACTCCCCGGAAAGTAAAGGACGATGATAGGCGTGAACTTAATGGCTACGGCCCTGTGGTGGGAATAGAACTTAACCGTATTTTTAAAAAGCAAATTGATTATCAGGAAAGTGTTATTCTCTTTTACAAAGCCAAACTTTCGTTGTCGCCAACGACGTTTGAAAATGATTTTGCAGGTACCCAGATTAACTTGCGTGTTTCTATCGGATTTGATGTTTCCAAAACGAGAAGAAGAATGGCCTATGCTAAATAATTAATTGTCAAGAGTTGTGTGTATGATAAATTTCTCTTTATTTCCTTTCCCTAACCCGCTTCACGATCCGTACCGCCGTCATCATAAGCACTGCAAAAACAACCAGCCCTAAAACGCCCCAAAGCCAGTCTACTGTGTTTTTTAGTACCACTAAAAATACAATGGAAAACAAAAAAATGGTGGCAATTTCATTGAATAACCGCAGCTGAAAGGAGGAAAACCGGAATTTGCCGGCTCTGAGTTCTTTTAAAATTTTTCCTGTAAAAGAATGGTAGGCGATCAACCCGACTACAAACAGGAGCTTTAAACGCATCCAGTCCTGGTCAAGCCAGGAGGGAGTGATGTAAATAAGTATGCTGCCAAAAATAAGTGCGAGCCAGCAAGCGGGGGTCATGATCGCGTTCCAAAGCAATTTTTCCATTTTGATAAACTGCGCAATCAGAATGGCACGCTCTGGTTCTGGTTTATCTTTGGCTTCTGTATGGTAGACGAAAAGTCGTGGCATGTAAAAAAGGCCTGCAAACCAACTCACAACGAAAATAATATGAAGGGCCTTAAAATGAAGATATGTCATGGTGAGATTGGAAATGTAATCTATTTGAACGCAAATTTCGTAAATAATCCATCAAGAACAGGAATAAACTTTCTTGCGATGATAAGCGTTAATTAACCGATAGAAATTTAATAAATCAACTAATGAAAACAACCATTTCGCTTTTCACTTTCATGTTTTTGTGTTGCATGGTTGCGGTATCGTGTGCACAATCTGACAAAAAGCAAAAGAAAAAAATGAACAAAGAAGTCGCTGCGCTGGACGAAACGAATGTAAATACTGCCGGTACTGAAATCGCAACTTTTGGAACGGGTTGTTTCTGGTGTACCGAAGCGGTGCTGGAATCGCTGGACGGTGTAAAAAAAGTAGTTTCAGGCTACTCAGGCGGGATCGTGGCCAATCCTACTTACAAGGAAGTTTGTGAAGGAACAACAGGTCATGCCGAATGTGTGGAGGTGACTTATGACCCAAAAGTGATCAGTTATGCGGACTTACTTGAAGCATTTTTCCGCAGTCATGACCCAACTTCGTTGAACCGTCAGGGCAATGATGTGGGAACACAGTATCGTTCGGTCGTTTTTTACCATAATGATGATCAAAAAAAACTGGCTGAGCAGGCAAAGGCAGAACTTGACAAGTCGGGAGCGTACGATAAGCCCATTGTTACAGAGATAACCAAAGCGGTAAAGTTTTATGAAGCAGAGGATTATCATCAGAATTACTTTGCAAATAATCCTGATCAGGGCTATTGCGCATTCGTAATTGCACCAAAACTTGACAAGTTTAAAAAGGTTTTTAAGGATAAATTAAGAAAGAATATTTAATTGGAAACCGGTTATATTTATAAAATAGCCGCTTGTCACCAAATTTATTCCGAATAATAAGTTCAGATGGCACAAGTTTTGAGTCAATAAAATAAAGGCTTTAATTTGTGCCATTATTTATTTACAATAACCAATCTATTACAATGAAAAAGACTCTATTAATGTTTTTAGTTGCAACAGTGTTCAGCTTGGCGTCGCAGAAAGTTTTTGCTCAGTACGAAAAAGGTGATAAAATTCTCAATTTAGGTATAGGTGGCGGTGGCTACGGTTTCTACAATGGTGGTTTTGCAGTTGGTGGATCGTTTGAGGTCGGAGTTCACGAATTTATTAGCGTAGGTGCTCAGGCTGATATAAGATTTTATAACTACGGCTATCTTCTTGGCCCGAATGACAATTATGTGGCGCTTCCAATTGCTGCAAGAGGTTCTTACCATTATGGTAAACATTTCCTAACTATCGATAAATTAGATTTGTATGCTGGTCCAGCACTTGGATTTAATATCGATGGCAATGAGTATTATACAAGTTCTGCGATAGTTATTGGTGTGTTTGCAGGTGCACGTTATTATTTCAAACCAGCGATGGGAGCTTTTGTTGAATTCGCAGGTGGAACAAATATGATTCCGGCGAAAGTGGGAATTTCTTTGAAGTTCTAATATTTTCTTATTGCAAAAAAACAGCTCAGAGGCAATTCTGAGCTGTTTTTTTTGCAAAGTAGATCGCTTAAAAGGTAATTCTCAGTGACAAGTACCCTGAGTTATTTTCAGGATTAAAACCAGGACTTATACGAAATGACGTTGCGTTTCGCTTTTTCAATTCATTTTTTACTTCCATCGCTCTACGGGAATATCTTTTACTTTTTGTAAATCCAATAATCGTCAGAGGAATTCCCGAACCTAAACCGGCAACCAGAAGCAATGCGCCGACCCGATAGTCAGGATTGACATAATCAGAATTAAATAATTGATAGGTTCTCTCATTTTTTGACATAATGACACCGCCCACTGTTGAAAGCAGCACGCCAAAAAATGCACCGGTATAGCCCATATTCTTATATCTGGCTGTTTTTCTGTTATACAACAAATAATCTGATTTAAGCAGAGCAGATGGCCTGTCTGCCAACTTTTCAGGAGCAATTAAAGAATTAGTCTTTTCTTTATTTTCAGTATTTGCTTCGAAATGTTCAACAGTCCCATCTTTCCGGATAACTGACAAAACCTTGCTTTTTTTGATACTAAAAATCGGACCGTCGGGATCGCTTATTTTTTTATATTTTATTGATAAAGAGTCGATTTCCTGAATGTTTACTTCCACTTTTATATTTTCCAGGGTAATAATAACGTCGTGTTTGCTGACTTCCTGGGATAAGCAAATGTTGGAACTAAAAATGAATACACTGAAAATGAAGATGCACACCCGTGCACGGAGAACTGTGATTCCTGGCATAACGAAAAGGGATAATGATCGGGGAAAAAGTTATTGAAGAAATATGTTCGAAACGATTCAGAAAGACATACGCAGGCTTAGATAACCTGCCTGATTCGCAAACTGATAACCGGGTTGAAAAGACAATGCATTTCTGCGGCGCAATTCGTCTTTGACGACTATCGCTTTTTTATTGTAGTTCTTCTTTTTTACCAATCCGATAATGGTTAGCGGGATCCCCGCTCCCAAGCCAGCCATCATTAGCAAAGTTCCGCCTGCTAATTTTGCATCATAAGAATTTGTTGACACGCCGTACATATTGTAGCTGGGTGTTGCTTCGGCTATCGTTACAATGCCAATTACGGTCAGAAGTATTCCCACCGAACTGCCAATAATACTCATCGATTTGTAAGTTGCCGCTTTTTTGACGTACAACTGGTAATTGGATTTTAATTGTTCCGTAGTTCGCGATCTTATCTGTCCTTCCGCTCCACTGTATATTTTGGCAGGGGTTTCGGGGTTTTGATAGGTTGCAACCGGAGGAACTGATATTTCATCAAAGTACTGGTCGGTTGGAGCCGGGAAGTTTTCAATTTCGCCATTGCCATAGATAATGGAAGCAATTTCTTTTTTTGCCACCGAGAAAACAGGCCCATCCGGGTCGCTTCTTTTTTTGTATTTGACGATGCTTTCATCGACTTGCTG
>Ga0247803_1001051_pt1 | contig 14594 bp, 16 predicted proteins | sample UWRJL014104B1_FD_180928 | JGI IMG/M metagenome (GOLD analysis project Ga0247803, IMG submission 180928) | Plant litter microbial communities from Arlington Agricultural Research Station in Wisconsin, United States - UWRJ-L014-104B-1 | ecosystem: Environmental > Terrestrial > Plant litter >...
ACCAGTATCGAGGCACCAAAAGGCGGAGAGAAGAGGTAGCGACGTGGTCGAAAAAGGTCAGAGTGGCAAGGAATGCTCGGCAGCGATCTCGACATTCCGTATCAGAGGAACCGCCGAAGTCTAGACCGTCGTTTGCCGTCTCGGAACGAAGCAACACGGATCTCGATATCCTCGAGCATACCCATTCCCACGGAGCTTCGGCGACACAGTGCGACGGTGACTTGTCCGTCTCGCCCTTGTTCGCCTCGGAGCATTCCACCGTTCCTGGTCTTCGCCATGCAAATGTCCGCGATGTGCTCCAATACGTCATCAACGATGCGCTAAAGGTGGGAGGACGACCGGACTCGGCGATTGCTGAAGAGACGGACCTGGGCGAGAAAATCGAAGTGAAGACGCGCAGTCAGAGCGGCCAAAGTCAGACGAAAATAATCGAATGGCTAGTGTCTCCCGATGTCCCCGAGACCATATTGATCGACGAAAAGGATTTGGCCAAGATGATCTCTTGTGTCGCCTTGAACGCCATCAAGTTCACAGCCGACGGGACCATCACTTTGACAGCTAGTCTTAGCGCCAGGGCTCAGTACATCGTTGTCAACGTCAAAGACTCTGGGTCGGGTATACCTGCTGCGTTCTTACCAAATCTGTTCAAGCCCTTTTCACGAGAGGATGATTCGACTACGAGGCAGAGCGAAGGTCTTGGTCTCGGCCTTATGGTCGCAAAGGGGTTGGCACGGAAACTCGGCGGTGATCTCTTTTGCGTTGAATCATGTGTCGACGGGCCCGAGCAGGGCTCCGAGTTCGAGATTCGCATCCCACTCACTCCGGGATACGTGTGTAGCCGCCCCGCTTCACCCTTTGGATCACCAACGCCATCGGTGAAATCTGGCCGGTCTCGCGATCTGGATGCACCACCACCACTTAGTATTGCACAACAGCCTACAACCCCACCGCTTTCGGGTGAGCCTCTCAAGGTCGATTACAGCGCCTCGCACCACCTGGCGTCGTTGAAGGCTGCGCCCACACTCCACCATCTTGGGCTACCGTCCCCGCGTTCCGCATCTCCCGTTCGGCCCCGCGGCCGATCTAAGACTCGGTCCATTTCGGACTTTGACAGGAAGCTGGCAACAAGCCACCCGCTAAACATCCTTATCGTCGACGACAATCGTATTAACCGTCATGTTCTGCGCCACATGCTGAAGAATCTTGGCTACACGAACATATCTGAAGCCTACGACGGCAACGATGCGGTGCAAAAGATCTGCAAGAACGCTGAGGGTCCAGCCGAAGAGCTTATCAACATCGTTCTCATGGATATCTGGATGCCCTTACTCGATGGATACGAAGCGACCGAAGCTATTTTGAACATGGATCACCTTGTCCAGAAGCCCACTATTCTCGCCGTGAGCGCGGATGTCACCGATACTGCGATTGCGCGAGCCGGAGAGGTTGGCATGAAAGGCTTCCTTACGAAGCCATTCGTTATCAGACACGTGGAAAAGCTCATTCAACAACACTACCCGACGATCAAGGCTTATTGATCATACTGGCTTTTATGTGCAAACATAGCAGCAGTCGTGGTTGCACATATGTCGTTTCCGGTAGGGCATATGGATATGCCTCCACATCTTTCCTTTTCAAGGTCTTTATAGGTCGGGTGACGACTGCATAGCATCTGGGCGTTCAATCTTTTATGGGACGGTTTGCAAGGCTTAGTGATACCCCCGGCATTTCATTCGGGAACAAAGTTATGGTAATGGTTCAACGAACTTAGTACATCTAATACAACCTACAACGACCAAGGCTCAAAGCATGTCGGCTATTGATATCTCCATCTTGGTACCAGACTTACTGGCACTATCCCCATGTCGTGAGGCTCACTAAGCTAATCATAATCGACGGTTGACAGCAAGCGCGCTACGAAAACGAGCCGCGTGGCCCTAATCCGGGTACCGGAGGTCGAAACAGAGTTGATTTCGAGTAATGAACCCTGCATTGCGGCTCTTACGGAACATGCTGGTATCTGCAGACACTCGCTGACGCCAAATCGCACATTGCATTTCTGTGAGAGGTGGAGTCTGAAGCGCGGGGCAGGCCGTCTGGCCCGGCTTTCCGAAAACGGCGAGACGGTTCGGAACACTTTCCCACCGACAATGAACGATGTTTTCGAGCAGAGAGTGAACAAGAAGAGACAAGACAGCGAAACACTGGAATGGAGACAGGGTAGACAGAAGCAGTGCGGACCAGTCGTCTTTGCATGCAGTCCGAGGACGAGTGCGGCTGGCGCTGGCGTGGCTGGTGAAAGTCACAGTCTCGGCTAGCGTCATCGTCTTCCGAAGTGGGTCCAAGCTCTGAGGACAGATTTCTGAGCTTCAAAGTGCCAGAAGCCGAGCCGTCTCGAACATTCGCTCGTCGCCGCCGTATATAACCGCCCGGTCTGTGTCCTGCCCCAGACTTTGTCAATCTCCATATACTACTCGAACGTTGCCCCCTGCTGCATCTGTCTTGTTGTGCATCCCCGCGCACACGCATTGAGATAGCGAGGCATTCGACAAGCGAAGAACGCCAATAGGAAGAGTGGCACCAGCATGGAAAATGCCTTCACAAAGACGCCTGGCGAGGCGCTGAAGCAGTTTGCGGTCACGGAAGAGAAGGGCCTGTCGGCGCAACAGGTGCAGAGTCTGAGGCAGAAGCACGGCCGGAATGGTACGTCAGAGGAAGCACGGCAGTGCATTTGCGCATACTAATGCAAGGGAACAGCGCTGCCAGAGGACCCCCCGACGCCCATATGGGAATTGATACTCGAGCAGTTCAAGGACCAACTGGTCATCATCCTCCTAGGAAGCGCGGCGGTATCGTTTGTACTGGCCCTCTTTGAGGAGGGCGAAGGCTGGACGGCATTTGTGGATCCGGCTGTCGTAAGTTTTGAACTTGAACATGAGGTGGCTTTAGCGATGCATTGGCTGACTTCTGCTGCGATAGATTCTCACCATCCTCATATTAAACGCCGTCGTGGGTGTGTCGCAAGAAACCAGCGCCGAGAAGGCCATCGCCGCGCTCCAAGAGTACTCCGCCAACGAGGCGAAAGTCGTCCGCGACGGCCACATCACGCGCATAAAAGCCGAAGAACTGGTGCCCGGAGATGTCGTCTCGGTCTCGGTCGGCGACAGGATACCCGCAGACTGCAGGCTTTTGTCTGTCACGACCAATGTCTTCAGCGTCGACCAGTCGATTCTGACTGGCGAGAGTGAGAGCGTTTCAAAAGACACCAAAGTGGTCAAGGATGAGAGCGCTGTCAAGCAGGATCAGATCAACATGCTGTTCTCGGGCACAACCGTCGTTACGGGACACGCGAATGCGCTGGTCGTTCTGACCGGGCCGAACACCGCCATCGGAGACATTCACGAGAGCATCACGTCGCAGATCTCACAGCCCACACCTCTGAAGAACAAGCTCAACGACTTCGGAGACCAATTGGCGAAGGTTATCACGGCAATCTGCATTCTGGTCTGGGCAATCAACTACCGCAACTTCAGCGATCCATCGCACGGAGGCTTCACCAAAGGCGCCATCTACTACCTCAAGATCGCGGTCTCTCTTGGTGTGGCTGCTATTCCCGAGGGTCTTGCCGTTGTCATTACAACTTGCCTCGCTCTTGGAACGCGCAAGATGGCCGCGAGGAACGCAGTTGTCCGAAGTCTGCCATCTGTCGAGACTCTAGGAAGCTGCAGCGTTATCTGCTCCGATAAGACTGGAACTTTGACCACCAACCAGATGAGCGTAAACAAGATTGTTTTCATCACTGAGGACGGCAATGGCTTGGAGGAGTTCGATGTGGAAGGAACCAGCTTCGCCCCTGAAGGCCAAGTCTCTTTCCAAGGCAAGGCGAGGACCAACCTTGCGGCATCTTCGGCCACTGTGCAGAAAATTTGCGAGGTCACGGCGCTCTGCAACGACTCTTCTTTGGCTTACGATACCAAGAACGGAACGCACAGCCTAGTCGGTGAGCCCACCGAGGGCGCTCTCCGTGTCTTGGTCGAGAAGGTCGGCACTCCTGACAGCAACTTCAACGCACAACGCAGCTCCATCTCCCCTGCTGAGCGTATCCACCGTGCCAGCAAATACTACGAAGATCGATGCCCTCGCTTGGCTACGTACGAGTTCTCGCGCGATCGCAAGAGCATGTCGGTCTTGGTTCAGGACTCGAATTCCCAGAAACTCTTGGTCAAGGGCGCTCCGGAATCCATCCTCGATCGATGCTCAAATGTTATCGTTGGAGAGAAAGGGAAGAAGGTCGAGCTCAACAAGCGTATGGCAGGCCTCATCAACAAGGAAGTGATCGACTATGGAAACCGTGGTCTGCGTGTTCTTGCATTGGCCTCAGTCGAGAATGCCGGTTCAAATCCTCTGTTCAAATCCGCCAAGTCTCCGAAAGACTACGCGAAACTCGAACAAAACATGACTTTGATCGGTCTTGTCGCCATGTTGGATCCTCCCCGGCCCGAAGTGCGAGCTTCTATCGCCAACTGCCGCTCTGCAGGTATCCGGGTCATCGTTATCACCGGTGACAACCAAAACACCGCCGAGACCATCTGTCGCCAGATCGGTGTCTTTGGACAGAACGAGGACGTCACTGGCAAGAGTTATACTGGGCGCGAGTTCGACAGTCTGAGCGAATCCGAAAAGATGGAGGCTGCCAAGAGAGCTTCACTGTTCTCTCGCGTGGAGCCAACACACAAGTCCAAGCTCGTCGATCTCCTTCAACAAGCCGGCGAAGTCGTTGCCATGACTGGCGACGGTGTCAACGATGCTCCCGCTCTCAAGAAGGCTGACATTGGTGTCGCCATGGGCTCCGGTACTGACGTCGCCAAATTGGCCGCCGACATGATTCTCGTCGATGACAACTTTGCCACTATCGAAGGCGCTGTCGAAGAGGGCCGTTCCATCTACAACAACACCCAGCAGTTCATTCGTTATCTCATCTCCTCGAACATCGGCGAAGTCGTCTCTATCTTCCTCACGGCCGCAATGGGCATGCCTGAAGCGCTCATTCCTGTCCAGCTCCTCTGGGTCAACCTTGTTACCGATGGTCTTCCCGCAACCGCTCTTTCATTCAACCCGGCTGATCACGACGTTATGAAACGCCAACCCCGCAAGCGTGACGAAGCGCTCATCAGCGGCTGGCTCTTCTTCCGCTACATGGTCATCGGTACATATGTCGGTGCCGCCACCGTCGGCGGTTACGCATGGTGGTTCATGTTCAACAGCGCCGGTCCTCAAATCTCGTTCTACCAGCTCTCGCACTTTCACAGCTGCTCCGCCCAATTCCCGGAGATTGGCTGCGAAATCTTTGCCAATGAAGCTGCTCAGGCCGCGTCTACAGTATCGCTCAGCATCTTGGTTGTTATCGAGATGCTCAACGCTATGAACGCGCTCTCGTCGTCAGAGTCACTGCTTACGCTGCCACTGTGGAAGAACATGATGTTGGTGTATGCTATCTGCTTGTCGATGGCGCTCCACTTTGCTCTACTCTACATTCCCTTCCTCCAGGGTTTGTTCAGTGTGGTACCGTTGAACTCGAGCGAGTGGCAGGCTGTCATGTTGATCAGCGCACCAATCATGTGAGTACCACCTTCTCTAACCCCAACATTCACTAATAGCCCTCGCAGTATCATCGACGAAGGCCTCAAGTTCCTCGAGCGCCAATTCTTTATGCAGAAGTCCGCCATGAACGCGGAGTTTGAGCAAAATGGAAAGTCCATTAGGCCGAAGAAGGAGTAAGCACTAGGGTGGACGTGACGAGCATCAATATTGGAGTTGAACGAGTCAACGCTGTACCATATTGGGTCATAGAACTTGGGGACGCATTTGCAGGTGCATCATAGAAGCGCATAGTGAGGTTGTCGCTCGCGTGGGGTTTTGTAGGTGGAGGAAGGGTTTAGGGAGGAGGGACTCGGGCTGAGAGTCATCCCCTGAATGCATTTGAAAGGTGGTTGGGTCGGGTGGTGATGATGTGGTATAGATGCAGTGTAGATATGTCAGTATATTATTGGTTTTTCAAAAGAATAGGTGTGTTTTGCCCTGTGTACACAGCGCGATATCGTGTTGAGGTGATTGGCTTGGAGCTGAGATTGGTGACACTGCAGAGGGGACTGGCATGCCTGCATATTGACCGGGGCAGGAGCGAGGCTGGCCACAAGCCATCGACAACACAGAACTTTCAGCCTTCCCCTTCTTCCATCGCCACCCTCACTACTTCGGATACGCCATCTCTCCATCCAAGCCTCCTGTTCTCTCGTCGCAGGCAAAGTATACACATGCGACTCTTCCTATCGTTTTTGACTACGGATACCGCGGACTTCAGCCTCGTTGCTTTTACAGCCTGGTGGTTCCTTCAGCCTAGCTATCGCGACGCGTATCTGCATCTGCAGCGACCATCATAACATTGAGCACTATTCACGGTAGTCTTTGAGGCTACTCCGATCCTGAGACTTGCAACGCCATCTCCTCTCTGGGATATTCCGATAACGTCTCGTTGCATTGCCATGGCGGATCCCATCAGTATCGCGTCCAGCCTGGTTTCTACAGCCCACACCGCGACGAAGCTGCGAGCCACTTTAGGACAGACTATTAAATCCAGTGCGCTCAAGCAAGAACGCGCACTTCTCGTGATAATTCGGAATCGGCTCGCCATTTTTGGGTCTCTTTTGGACTCCCTAGTTAGTGCTATCGCGAGCGACCACAGTATTATGCCGGCACATCTGTTTTCAGACTTACAAGACATTCTAGAGGCTTCCTCAAGAGTGCTACAAAAGCTTGTCAAAGAGATTTACCCGGATGGGGAATCTCAGGTCTCCCGGAAGTTTATGATATTGAGAAAGAGGCCAGAGGTGGAAGCGTGTGACAAACTGCTGCAAGATCATGTGGCTGCGTTGCAGCTTATGCTGCGATTAATTTCTATGGCAAAGACGCAACAGGTGGGACGTGTGAGGTAAGTCCACTAGGTCTCTGAGGCGCGATGGTTTTCATGGCTAATGCAAGCGTGAAGAGTGTCGGCTATTGACGATACTGAGCAAGCGGACACAGAACGCTCTTCTTCCCCAGTCTCAATACACCCTCCCGGGGCTGGACGCACCAGCAATGAGAACCAATTTCCTAGGCTCGATAGCACGTTGGCCACAGAGCAACATTCAGTGAACGACTACATCAAGCGAGTAGGCTACAAGCACGGACGATACTTTGGGAAGCTCAATTTTGAGGAGCAACCAGTGTATCACATTTGCATTCAGGAGGACAATCAGATATCTGTCGATATTCCAAAGATTGAGCCCTTTGATATCGGGCTTCTGCAATCCACTAGTCCCCACGTCGATATGCCGCCACGGTCCGATCCACTCCAGGACTCTAATAAGATGACACTGATACTTTGCGAGGCCACCACCGCGGTAGCAAGCTCTGTACCATTTAAAAAACAGGTATTTGTCATGCTCATGAAAAGGCTAGGTATCCCACCAGGGCTCTTCCAAGCACTCTTCACGGGCACGCCCAAGTCCGTGTATTATGGCGCAGGCGACAACAACCCACGAGCAGGCTTTGTGCTGCGGGCACCCATGTCAAGATCGGAGGACTGGACACTTGCCTTGTCATGGGCGCCTGACTTCCGTGCCTTGAAAGGCATAGTCCACGGGATGCAAAGGCACGAAATGTCTCGGCTCGCAATGTACATTGGCGACACAAGAGCAGAAACTGCTCACCCGATGAACATCCCAGTCATTTTGTGTGAGATGTTGATTGAAAGTGATTCAAATGGCGTCAAGGGTCACGCTTTGGAGCTGTATCAGGTGGAGTTGAGCACCACTTATCACGGATACCCAGGAAACGAATCGGCGGATCCTGACAATCTTACAACATCACCGAAGCAAAACTTCGAAGAGATGACACGGAGCTTGAATACCATCATTTCTCGGCTCGCTTTCCACGAGATGAGGATCCATGCCAACGGGGTCTTTGCCGACCAGATCATGGAGCGCATCCGCCTCATAAACGAATCGATGAGGTCTCGAGACCCAGATCAGCGCGGGAGCTGGTTACCTCGGCTCCGGTCGATGTCGGAACGCGTCCTGGAGCGTCTCTACCAACTCAAAATCGAACAGCGCGCGCTCCTCCTCGAAATCTCATGCAACCAAAAGATTGCGCAAAGTCAACTCGAAATCGTCTACAATCTTGTCGCTCAACGTGACAACAAAGATAATCTGAACATGGCGACCATATCTACCGATATCGCTAAGACGACTAAGGATGATAGCTCCGCCATGCGCACTATCGCAGTGATGAGCATTGCGTTCCTTCCCGGGACGTTCGTGTCGTCTTTCTTCTCCATGGACATGTTTGATTGGCAGGCTCCCAAGGGCGCATCTGTACTTTCATTCCGTTTCTGGATTTACTGGGCCGTCACTGCCCCGTTGACGCTCGTGGTTTTCTGCATCTGGTTCTTTTGGCTACGAGTACATCGTGAGCATGATGACCAAGGAGGGCAAATTGGCACCGTGCCGCGCACGCATTATATACGAGCTTTTAGAGAGCAATCCTCCACTTGGACGAAGTGGGCAAAAATTCCGCGCAAAGACGAGGAAAAACAGGCTGTGGAGGATGAGCAAGTGACAAATCCTTCGATCGTGGCGGTACCGCCTGAATCAGTAGTTAGAAGTAGAGCTCTGACATCGCAGGTTGCGAGGGCAGATACGGTACTTCAAGGACCAAGAAGATGATTCGTGCTATGGCGGCGACGCCCACGATCATACCGTTACAGCTTCATTCTCAACATGACCCTGCAATACAGACTGCGTGTGATAAATTATGAGCTGCCTGTGCTCTCAAGCATTAGGCACTGAGACCTCTAGCGAAACATTGCAGACCTTGTAGGCCGGTCTTGGGCCAATCCTCAACCGCAAGCAACGGTACAATCTCACCGCCTACTCCTCCGCATGCAACCACTCCCTCATCCATGCTACCTGCGCCCTCTTCGCCCTCAACATACTCCTCCTTTCGCCCTCCTCCTCCAACTTCCCCCGTGTAGCGAACGCGTGCCCAACGCCTGGGAAGTGCTGGTAGTCAAACGGCACGTTCTTCGTCGGGATGGTCTCTCTGGCATAAGTCTTGAGTTCGTGCGTGAACACTGGATCTAGTTGTAAGACGAGGAGTCAGTAAAGGGCAAGACACTTTGACAGTGGGTGCGCAAAGGGGGCAGAAATGGTGCTCAGTACCATGTTCAGGTGCAATAATTTGCACAGGCACTCCAATAGCAGCGATTTCCTCTTTGGTGAGGTACGTCGGGTGGGCGGTCGATATACCTGCGGCACATCAGTGGCGGTCAAACAGCAACGTGGGGGAGGGATGGACATACAATCTACAAGCCGTGGCGTGAATTCTTCCGATCCAAGGCGAAACCCAGACCAGCCGCCATAACAATACCCAATCACACCTACTTTCTTATACTTCTTTTTCAGCGCCTCGGCACACTCCTTAATCTCATGCCATCGATTCTCCTTTGAATTGCGCTCAGACCAGGCTTTGAGGTCGATCTCACCCCAGCGCGTAACATCTCCTACAATTGTGGGATCGATGACTTGGCCTCCGAAGCTGTTTATATTGTTAGGACAATCCCAGTCACACCGAAGTGATATTGGCGATGCCGAAATGTGTAGTCGAATGGCTTACAAATCCGGCATATACACCGTAGCCCCCACCTCGGCGGCGTAATGATCGCAAAGCAGTCTCTCGTTGATGAAGGTCCAGCCAAACAAGTCGGCGATGACTAGAACAGCGACGTCAGAGTTGTCGCCTGCGACGTAGGCTTTGTTATTGGCAATTGCGTCTTCCGCTCCCGTAGGCGTGCCGTCCCATTGGAAGCCGGAAAGACAACATGAAGCTTGTGCTGCCATTGCAAAGGATGCGTGCGTTACTGTGGTATGTGGATATACGTTATGAGCGAGTATATATGTTGTAATGGTGCGGGGTTAAGGACCTAAATTCCACCGAACCTTCGGGCGTCGGCCTCTACGCTCATCGTCCGGCCGCAATGCTAAGACGAGAGTAATAATCGTCTCTCAATTAGGAATATGCGACAGCGGAGTAATGCATAGAACATCATACTGTACGAGCCATGGGCGGAAGTCTCACAGCTCGGTGAGGTGTGTCAGCTCGGAGAAATGTGATAAAAAGTGGTTCATTGCATTCGTCCCAAACGTTTTCCACTTCAAACAAGCGATTAGCCCTGAAGCCCTCCAAATCATATGGCCCATACCAAAACGCCAATACCACCTCATATAAATAATGCACAACGAGAAGTATGAGTGTCCTTGCCTAGCTTCCAACACTGAGGTCCGCCGTAAAGTCTCTGCGAATAGTGAGCTCCTCAAAGCCCTCTTGATTGTTGATGATTAGACCCTTCTCGTTGGCCAAATGCAGCAAGCATATGAAGCAGTATGATGTCGAGATGTCCGACATGGCTTGCTTGGGGTACACGCCTTGCAGACCGTTCATGACAGAAGTGAACTTCAAGGTGTCGTCGACGGTCTTGAAGGTGGTATCCTCGCTTACTTCTGCGGGTGGAGATGGGTCGATCTGCCGTTTGTTAGCAACAGACTCCTTGTCTTCAACATATATGCAAGTACTTACGTCTTGGAATCCTATTCCTTTCCACAATTCATCCTTCAGTCGCTTGACATCCACCTTCTTGGCCACTCGCGCATATTGCACGTACTCGGGGCGGAACCTCCGACTCTGGGTAACGAGCTGTGTCCCAAATGCGCCTTCGCCAGTGCCCACAACCGCGTCATCCATAGACGGCACCGGTATAGGGCCGTCCTCTGCAGGCGGCGAGAAGTGATCGCGGGCATCCGCAAAGGTTTCACCATCGTCAACAGGTACACCAGCCATTGGCAAGCCATCATCTTGAAAGAAGTCTGCGTCATAGTTGCCCTGCATTCCGTCATCTTCCGGTAAGGCGTTGACCTCATTCTCTCTCGATGCCCAATATGCCTCATCGACTTCACCGCTGGGTATGTCGCTGGGTAGCTTCTGTGGGGGCTCGCCTCGCTTGCCCGCTCTTCGCGACTCCATCCGAGCCTTTGGCTTTAGGAAAAGCCTCAGAAGCTGTTTCGAGTTGAAATGCTTATCGTCCGGCAGAAGGTTTCGTGTCTTCGATTTCCATTGTGCCCTGGGTAAAGAGATGGTGGAATTTGACGTAGCGGGGGTGTAAAGCACATCCGCGAGCGACTGGCTCATCGGCGCAGCAAAGTCGATCTTGAATGGCTCCTTTTCTTTTCGCTTAGTTGTGGGTGGAGCTTTGCCAGCTTCTTTGACGCGCCGGATGCGCCAGTGTTCAGGCCCTGCCCAATTCTTCTTCAAAGCTTGGTCAAAATAGCTGAGGATGTTCTCTTGCTCTTCGCTGCGGCCATGGGTCAAGGACAACCCATACTGTCGCTCCTCTGTGCCAAGCGCTCCGTCCTCGCCCGCTTCTTCGTCTCCTTCTCCCATGCCAATAGTATGGACTCTTGCCTGTGGATCACGGGCAGCTTCTCTAGCCCATACTTCTCCTCCTTCACCAAAGCCGGTCTCAAGTGGCAGGTCAAAGCCACCCATGTTAATATCGTCGTCATCATCAAAGCCTAAGGCATTGTCGTCATCGAGAAACAAGCCGGAGCGGTTGCCAGCATCTTCCTCTTGTTCATTATCTCTATTCTCATCCTGTCGATAGTCTTCAGGCGCTTTGAGAAAAGGCAAGTCCATGGATCCTTCTGCATTGCCTAGCTCGAAAGTCTTCATCGACGGGCATATGTCCTGTTCGTCCAATCGTGCCAAATTGGAGAAGTATTTGGATGCGAGTCCGGTAATATCGATCTCAACGTCATCGGATGTCTCTACTTCCTCGCTGTCCTGCTCGTCCGTCCGATCCTCAGGCGCAGGTGTGGCCCTAGAGTCTGCAGGTGTCGCGTCGTTGGCGTCATCGCTGCTATCGAACACTATCCTGCCTTTTGAGTCGATCGCAAGATGGTTTAGCAAGAGGCCTTTGGCGCCGCCCTCATCAAAATCCGCGGAGGCTTTCTTGAATAATGGGTCCACTGAGAGTTCTAGCTCCATCTTTTTGTTCTGCAGTTGTGCAAACGATGTTGCCAGCGTCGCCTCGGCCGATCGCGCAGCGCGCTTCTTTCGCTTCTTCTGACCATCCTCGCCGTCTTCACCGTCTTCGTCTTCTCCATCCTCGCCCTCGGCATCTTCTCCACGACGTTTCTTGTTTCCACTTTCTGCGAGACCGCTGAGCAGCTTCCCCGTGTCCGTGGCCACACTGTCGACTCGGCTCGTATAGATTTTGACGCAGCCGTCGAGCGTACAGCTGGCTTTCTGGAAGTTGACACCATCGCCTTCCTTCAGCAGTGACATGTCGTGAAAGTAGTCAATCAGAGCGAAGTTCCACGAATTGGTCGCATTGATTTTCTGTTCATTGTCAGCACGCGCCTCTGCCCTGTGTATAAAATTTTGCGCACGTTATCTGTCGCCATCTTCATCCATTCTTCAAAGTTTGCCAGCAGAGGCATGACCCGTTTCATTGGCGTCACGGCGGTTCCGGTAACATCGGGCATGGGATCTTGGTTGTTCGACGGTGTGTGTGGGCTGTTCTGCGCTGCAAGCGATATGCGTCGGCGGTTCGGTGTTGCAGATGCTCTCATGGAGTCTCTCTGGGCATCGTGGAGGGCTTGACGACGCTTCGCCTTTTCTTGTTTGTCATCGTTCAAAGGCACTCTGCTTGTGTGTTAGTCCACAGCGCTGAATATGCGCATCGCAGAATCTTACTTCATAGGCGACTTGTGCGGTGTCGCTGCGATATTGTATTTTGTGCTGGAGCGCGGCATCGTTGCTGTCAGTGGGCACCTCGTTGACGCTGGGGGTTGTTTGTTGACGATGCGCGTCTGGAGTGGCAGCCACACAACATCGCCAGGGCACGTGCGCACGATAAATATACGCACGGACCCTAGTGTGGCTGGTAGAGGGCTGCACTTCTGGCTGTGAGAGAGATTTCAATGTAGCGCTTCTGACCATGCTATGGGGCCTGAGCTTCTGGGAGTCTCCACTACTTGTGGTCACCCATGCAAATCGTGTAAACCAGATCGGAAGCATAAACAATTTTGTGATGCGGTTTCGATGAACCGGTCAAGTTTCGGAATGTGTGGGGAACGTTCAAAATGAGCATCAAGCCATGTCAGATGCTCTGAGAACCGCACAACCAAGCACAACGCGATAGAAACTGTAGGGTTTAGAACTTTATTTGAAGTAAACTTCATGTGAGACATTTTTGACAAGAGGCGCATCGCTCGCAATCCTACGAAGGAGATCGATATCAGAGCTGAAGCATGTTGCATTTTTTGCCTCTAGCAGATGAAATGCGACATGACCGACTATGCCGCAAGCCCTTCCCTTGACGCCAAGTTCCTGGAGACCCCTCACATGACCACACCAGAGTTGCTGAATTCTGTTAGCACGGCCAAATTTCAAAGGTTCTGCCCGCACTCACCTGGCAATACGCGGCCACAGCTCAGCAGCCTCCTTTCCGACAGGTCCGGTGATAGCAGAGCCCTTCATCTCGCCCTTGGGGTTCACGATGACACCTGCGTTGTCCTCGAAGTAGAGGAACGTGCCATCAGCCCTCCTCCACGGCTTGCTCTGGCGTGTGATGACGGCCGGCATGACCTTCTTGCGTAGCTCAGGCTTTCCCTTCTTGACCGTGGCCATGACCATGTCGCCTAAACAGTATAAGCGTTGAGCGCAGTCCTCGAGTCGGTCCACATACCAACACCAGCGGCGGGGAGACGGTTGAGGCGGGCACCGATGCCCTTGACGGAGATGATGTATATTGAGCGGGCGCCGGAGTTGTCGCAGCAATTGATAGTCGCACCGCTACATGGCGTTAGCAGAGGGATCGTTCGAAGTTCGAGGCGGTCGTGCGTACACTGGGAGACCCAGGGTCATCTTCAACTTGTTACCAGACGCCGCACCACGACTGCAATTGTTAGCGGAATCGCGACAGTTCCTGATGCAACATACCCGCGTTTCGACATGTTTGCGTTTTGTCGAGAGGTTGATTATGGGAGAGGTATATGACGAAGTTGGTGGTCTTGGGCTCTGCGAGTGTCGAAATGTGTGTGGGATCGGAGATAATTTGTTCCGACTGACCACGTGATTCTAGGCCGCGGTAGTCCGCCACTGCATCGCCACAGCCAGCTGCGCCACAGCTACGTTGCGTCCTTGACGCAGCTCAAGCAAGCTTTCATGGGGTCATTTAAGAGTACGCGCTGGCACCCGTCGGTTGGTACCCGTTCGCACCCTGTTCGCTTTCCTGACGCCTTCGTATTCTTATCTCCAACGCGATCTTGGATCTCACCCAGAGCACTCACTCGAGCTTGATACCTGTTTGCGCCCGCGACGTGCGCACCACCGGTCTCCTCACGCATCAGAGCCCCACGGACGTTTCAAGCGCGAGGCGGGCACTTGCGAGCAACTGGACTGTTTGGCGACGACTTTCTGCGCCCTCCCCCCACGCC
>Ga0247803_1001052_pt1 | contig 14592 bp, 13 predicted proteins | sample UWRJL014104B1_FD_180928 | JGI IMG/M metagenome (GOLD analysis project Ga0247803, IMG submission 180928) | Plant litter microbial communities from Arlington Agricultural Research Station in Wisconsin, United States - UWRJ-L014-104B-1 | ecosystem: Environmental > Terrestrial > Plant litter >...
CGAAGGCACATCGTCATTAGACGACATACTCGTACTTCGGGTCGAAGGTGGCCGTGATCACTTCTTACCTGTTCGCGCGCATTGGCAGCAGTCTTCCCTCTCCCGCACCATCGACAAGCTCATCAAAATTCCGGAAGGCGGTATTCGCAAGCTTCAGGGTCAAGAGCCGGACAGTGGTGAAGGGGTGAGGTTCTCGGTGCCGCGCGAAATATTTCGGCTGACGGAGGCCATAGAAGACCTCACAGAGCGTACGCTCGCGGATTGGTATATGATGGGTCATGATGGAGACAAGGAGAAGGCACCGTGGCAACACAACGCTGCATGGCCTTTCATCAACAACAGGGAGGGTGCGATCACTGAAGAGCCAGCAGCAGACGTCTACGAAGCTCTTGATTGCGATACGCCGCTTGACCAAGCGTTTCCTGCTGGAACACCTCCAAAAGAAAAACTGGAAGTCCTCACCAACGTCTTCCTCGTCTTTTTGCGAAGTCTACAGGACGGCATCATCACGAAGAGCCTGTGGGAGAAGCTCGAAGAAGGTTTCACGGCGCGGGAAAAGTCAAAGCAACAGCTCGAGACCGATGACGAGAAAATGTGGGCACTTGAGATACTGTCGACGGCGCCAAACCACAATGCGTCCTTCCTACTCATTGTATCTATGCTGCAGAATCTGGTGAATCAAATCACTCAGGCTTCAAAGCCGGACCCTACGACACCGCGCTCGAGCGTCGATTTACCCGCTTCGCCAAAGGTCTCGGTACGAAGGAAGACACTGAGTAAAGTGCCGGAAGTGGCTATTCGTCAGCTTGTGCAGCGGAATTATGCGACGGTTTTGGCGGAGTCGATGATTCGGGCTGCAAATGTTCACAAGACCAAGGAGAAGGAAAAGGTTGTTACGAAAGAGAGGATGACGAGGCTTGTCGAACTATTTCTCAGGGGCGAAGAGTGAAAAATGCGGGAGCGATATACTTGGGACCTCAGCTCAGCAGGGAAGGATGGGTTTGGATAGACAGTCTTGGAGATACCCTTCTCATTGCAATCAATGGTCTTTATCTACATATTCGTGACTTTTGGATGTTCTTTATTTTCTCCCCATGATCAGGGTACAAGCTCGTAGTCTCCAAGGCTTATCCGGGGGAGTCGGGTCTTAGCACCTGTTCATCCAGAGAGGTCTCAGCACGTATTATCGAATATTGGCTCCCCTACTGTCTTGCGCTTATAATGCATCTCGTATCTCCGAGCTGGGAGCTTCTCTGCAATTGAACAAACCAATCACATTATAGCTATATCACAGCCGAGAGGCACGCCACCGTTGTAATTTCCTCCGTTGAATCGCACCTGCATCGGTCAGAAAATACAGGTACTGCTATTTATCACCAAATAGTCCTTGTGAAAACCGAAACGCCAATCAATGTTTTCCTCTAACCCCCCAATGCATCCCTGGTATCACTTCCCTTCCTTACTTCTTCAATGCCCGGCCTGCAATGTCCTTTCTGTATTGCATGCCTTCGAAATGAATGCACTCTACCCCTTTGTAAGCCTTGGTAACTGCTTCTTCCAAAGTGGCTGCGGTGGCTGTTGATGCGATCACGCGACCACCGGATGTTTTGAGCGTGTTGTTGGCGAACGAGGTACCGGCGTGGAAGATGACGACACCTAGTCACATCAGTAAGGTTAGGACGGGGATGTGGGTGAGAAGAACTAACCTTCAGGTACCGGGTCCAGCGTCATAACCGTCCCCTTCTTATAAGACCCTGGATACCCCCCAGCCGCCACAACAACCGTTGCAGCACTCTTCTTCGACACCCTGACATCTGTGTCCCCCAGCTTGCCCTCCGTGCAAGCAACCATGACCTCCGCAAGGTCACTTTCCATCAACGCCAACAGACTCTGCGTCTCCGGATCCCCGAATCGCACATTATACTCCAATACTTTCGCCCCGCTCTTGGTCATCATAAGACCCGTAAACAGAACACCCTTGAATGTGAATCCCTCCTCCCTCATGCCATCGATGGTCGGCTGCAGGATATCCTTTTGCACCGCGTCGATGACTTCTGGTGGCGCAATGCGAGTTGGCGCGTAGGTGCCCATGCCGCCGGTATTGGGTCCCGTGTCGCCCTCGCCTATGCGCTTGTGGTCTTGTGCCGGAGGAAGGCTTTTAATCGTCGTGCCGTCGCTGAACGATAGGATCGACAGTTCATCGCCCTCCAGGAACTCCTCAATTACTACCTCATCACCAGCAGCGCCAAACTCCTTGTCCAGCATAATCTCCTTCAACGCATCTTGCGCCTCCTCTTTGGTCTGCGGTATGATGACCCCCTTGCCCGCGGCGAGCCCGGACGCCTTGATAACCACATTATGCGATATCGAATCGAGGTACTTCTTTGCGCCTTCATAGTCTGCAAAGTTCTCGTATGCAGCGGTAGGAATGCCATGCCTCTTCATAAAGTCCTTAGAAAAGGTCTTGCTGCCCTCCATCCTAGCCGCCGCTTCGCTGGGCCCAAAACACCTAATCCCCGCATACTTGTCGAAATAATCCACAATTCCCGCAACAAGCGGCGCCTCTGGTCCCGGTATCACCAGATTGACATTATTCTCTTTCGCAAACTTGACTAGCGCGGGGAAGTCTTCTTGCTTGATCGTGTCGACGTTTGAGACCTTTTCGAGGTTTGCGGTTCCGCCGTTGCCGGGAACGACGTAGATGTGGTCGATGGAGGGGGACTGCAGTAGTTTCCAGGCAATGGCGTGCTCGCGGCCACCATTGCCGACGAGGAGGACGCGGATGTTTGGGGTCATGTTGGGGCGTTGGGGGGGCAATTGGTCTGGCAAAAGTTTTTGGAGGGGTGTTGAGATTTTTTGAATAAGGCTGAGATGCCCCGCTGTGGGGTAAAACATTGATGTGAGGGGTCCGCCAAGAACGAGGTCACTGCAAAGTACACTCGACAAAACCACCGGTGATTGGAAGGAATGTGGGAGTAGGCGGTCCATGCGATGGGATATTAGACACTAAGATCCCTCTGTATGAGCTTTGCAGACTACGACCTTGTACCCGCCTGAACATGGCACCAATTTCTCCAAAGATACCCACGGATCCTCCCACCGCCCAAACTCAAACCCTGCCACTCGAATCAAGCTCTATGTCTGGCACAACAGCTGTCATACAAGTGCGTAAGAGGTTGCGGATGAAGATGTCGTTCTCCTTCCTCCCTTTCTTACAAATCTCTTCCTCCTCGGCGTCAGTGTGCTCGTGGAAATTACAGATGTCTGCCAAAGAATGCTCAAGCTCCATGTCACAGCCTGCATTGCCGCTCAGTCTCTTAGCGTTGATCTTCAAGACAGCTATCAAAAAGTTCGGCGGACACGATCTGAGCAAGTGCTCGATTTCTTCGGTTTGCTCCTCAGCCTCCGGGACGTATGAGTTTGCCGACTTCTTGATGACATACTGACAGTAAGTCGACGATTCAGAGAGTTGGTCGAAGGCTTTGGGAACAATCTCGAATCCAGGGTAATAACCGAATTCGAGATTGAGGGTGTCGAAGGCGCTCATGATGTCGTTTCGGAGGGACCGGATGTCGCAGTCTTCTGCGAGGATATAGAGATCCAGAAGAGATGCGACGACTAGCTGGTAGGTGCGGTAGCCTCGAATGTTGTCGTCATTGGAGTTGGCCATTTGGTCATGTTTCGCGTTGTCTTTCGCATGGCCCTCATCATTTTCGTTCGAGTCGTCTTGGACCAAGACCTTCACAAGCTTTACAACCCATGTCTTACCGTCCTCGGAAGTGACGGTCTCCTTTCCGGTGTCCTTGCCCACGAGGAGGTCTTCAATTGGTTTGGCCGCTGACATTGCTGAATGGGCGCATTGACCGTATAGCCATTGCAAGAACATCTTGAAGGTAGTCTCGCTGAACTCCGGTAGCGAAATGACTCCCTCATAGCGTTCGGTGAATTTGCCGTTACAAGCACGAGCGAAGACCTCGGAATGCTGTCGAAGGAGATCTTTGTGAGCGAAGAAGGGTGTGCTGTTCGCCCCCACATGTATGCGAACAATTTCGTAGCTAAAGTCCCTGGTATGAAATCAGATGACAGATCCGGCCCTTTTGCTGGAAGAGTAGCTTACAGAAATGTGTAGCAATTGTACGGAGTGATATTTAGGTCAGGAGTTGCCATGTTGGATGAAGATCGAGATGGTATTCGCTGTGCTGCGGTTGTGTGCTCCAGAGATGGATTTTATGTCGCTGCAGGCGCAACATTGCTTTTCAGACCTTACCATTTTCGAGTAACACGGAAGTTCATGGCTGCCATGATTCGTTGCCAATGATTTGGAGAAAAGTACAGGTCGCATCGTGCAACCATTGCCGATGACATGGAGCAGGGACAGGTCGCATCGGAACAGCAAGAGAATGTAGGATCTAATGTAAGATAATGCGGGACTAAAAGGATGCTGGATAAGCTCCGCACGTTGCAACTTCGTACTATCGACAATGCATCACTGCACCGGGATGGGCTTGGAAGGACGAGCCATATGCGTAGTAGTCGTTGGCTCGTCACGTGCAGTTTTGAGCCGAAGCATCTCCGTGCAATCTCCGTCCAAGCTCGAAGCTCAGGCGTCACTCTCCTCCACGACTGAACATTGACCTGTCGCGAGCGCATTCTCTCGCCGATTTTCTTATGAAAGCGGCTGAAGCTCCGCCTATCTTCTCCGCACCATGAAAGAGTCTCAACTGTAGTTGCTGACCACACGAATACCGGCATGGCCTACGACATGTCAACCGGGTACGCAGCGCCCGGCACGAGCAACCTCCAGGACGGCGATGGCGCGATTCCCATGTTCAACATCGAGCGGGTGTCGCTGCAGTTTTCTGTCGCGTCCGACTTTGTCGCGGCCGCAGTCGCGAACAACGTTTTGGTCCTTGCTCTATCGACCGGGCGCATTCTACGGATAGACCTGGACAGCCCCGCGGACATCGACGGTGTGTAGTAGAAACAGTGAAACCTAGAAGCGGTAGCTTACTGTCAAAGACATCGATCTCCCAAAGCGACCGTCAGAAGTCGGTGTCATTAAGCGACTCTTCCTCGATCCTTCCGCATCGCACCTCATCATAACTACGACCCTCGCCGAGAACTTCTACCTCCACACGCAGTCGCGGGCTCCCAAGGCCTTGTCTCGATTAAAAGGCGTGCCGATCGAGAGCATATCATGGAACCCCTCCCAGCCTACGGCTTCGACACGGGAGATCTTGGTTGGCGCATCGGACGGCAACGTCTACGAGGTATACATTGAGCCCTCGTCGGAGTTCTACCGCCGAGAAGAGCGTTATCTCAAGAGCGTATACAAGACGAACGATGGGCCTGTCACGGGCCTGTGGACGGATATTGTACCTGGAAAAGCCGACCTTCGACGCGTTATCGTTGCGACGCCGTCTGCGTTTCTGCACTTTGCGGGCAAGGTTGGACGGCACGGTCACGAAGGGAGCGGGTCTATTTTCACCAAACTCTTCGAGACGGAGTCCGCAACAGTACACGAAGTCTCCACTGTCGCCCCCGGCGCTCCTTCGTTGCTTGCCGTTTCGCCCGAAACGCAAGAAGCAAGTAGCTTGGACCACACGGGCTCAGAGAGGATATTCGGATGGCTGACAGCACAAGGCGTGCTTCACGGAAAGCTCTGTTTATCTTCGGACATGTCTGAGATAGGCGCTAAGGTCCTGGGCGATTCGAAGATGCTGCCGAGATCGCAGATTCCCCCGTCACAGACCGCTAGTGGGCGTACTCGACGGTCACAAGAGCCAGTCGGCGCAATGATACTCAGTCAATGGCACATTCTCCAGCTCGTGGAGGGGAGGATAGTGGCGATTAATCGGTTGGATGACACTGTTGTCCTCGATCAAGTTGTGCTAGAGCCCGGCCAGAGCGCAGTCGGTCTTGTGGCAGACATCAAGAAGAACACGTATTGGTTATTTACCAACCAAGAGATATTCGAGGTCGTCATTACAGACGAGAACAGAGACGTCTGGAAGATCATGCTGAAAGCGCAGCAGTTCGACTCTGCATCACAATATGCCAAAACTGCGCCTCAAAAGGATGCCGTAGCTACCGCTTCTGGGGATTATCTTGTGGGCAGAGGCCAATATATGGAAGCTGCCGCCGTATACGGTCGAAGCACCAAGCCTTTCGAGCAGGTAGCGCTTACCTTCATCGACAAGGGCGAGCAAGACGCTCTTCGAAAGTACCTACTCACGAAGCTGTCAACGTTGAAGAAGTCCTCCACCATGCAACGTGTCATGGTAGCTACCTGGCTCATAGAGCTGTACATGGCGAAGCTCAACACATTGGACGACACCATCACTACAAAGGCGGAGCTCTCGGAAAGCATGAACACCGCTGAGACCCAAGACCAACTCTCGGTCATCCGAAAGGAATACCAAGACTTCGTCACAAAATACAAGGCTGATCTCGATCGAAAAACGGTCTACGAGATTATCAGCAGCCATGGGAGAGAGGAAGAGCTGCTGTACTTCGCCACTGTGGTCAACGACTACAACTATGTGCTTGCCTACTGGGTGCAGAGAGAACGGTGGCAGGAGACTCTAGATGTCCTGAAGAAGCAGACAGATCCTGAGACGTTCTACAAATACAGCAGTGTTCTGATGGCACACGTACCGGTCGACCTCGTCGAAATTATGATGCGGCAAACGAACCTGGACGCACAGAAACTTATACCTGCCTTTTTGAATTACAACAACATCACCAAGGCACCCTTGAATCAAAACCAGGCCGTACGATACTTCCTCTTCGAGATCAACCAACACCAATCTACAGACGCCGCAATCCACAACACCCTCATTTCAATCTACGCTTCAAATCCGACAAGCGATGAATCAGCGTTGCTTGCCTACTTAGAGGGGCAGTCATTTGCCCACGAGCAGAATTATGACGCAGACTTTGCCTTACGTCTATGTATCCAGCACAAGCGAGTCCGGTCCTGTGTCCACATCTACAGCTCGATGCACCAATACGTGCAAGCCGTCGACCTCGCTCTCAAATACGACAACATCGACCTCGCCAGCTCTGTCGCGGACCGCTCAAATACCGAGCCAGCGCTCCGTAAAAAACTGTGGCTAGCTATTGCGAAGAAAGTCATATCGCAATCCTCGGGTATCAAAACAGCAATCGAGTTTCTCCGTCGGGTGGATTTGCTACGAATCGAGGATTTGATCCCATTCTTCCCCGACTTTGTGGTGATTGATGATTTCAAAGAAGAGATATGCACAGCCTTGGAAGACTACTCACGCAAGATTGACGAACTGAAGCACGAAATGGACGACAGCGAAGAAACGGCCGCACACATCAAGACTGACATCAAAGCTCTCGAGCAAAGGTACGCCATCGTCGAGCCTGGAGAAAGATGCTATGTTTGCGGACTACCGCTTCTAGCACGACAATTTTTCGTCTTCCCCTGCCAGCACGCATTCCACAGTGACTGTCTCGCCAAGAAGGTAGTAGAGCTCGCGGGCATTGCGCGTGGGAAGCGGATTGCCGAGCTGCAGATGGAGGTTAGCAAAGGTACAAGTGTGGGAGCTAAGAGGGAGAAGATTATTAGGGAGCTGGATGCCCTTGTCGGGTCGTCTTGGTGAGTTCCCCAAACAATCGTGCCGGTGAGTGTAAGCTGTTGCTAACGAAATGCAGTGTACTTTGCAGTGAGATGGCTGTTAAGCTGATCGACGAACCATTTATATCTGCAACAGACGATAAGGAGGAGTGGACCTTGTAGGGCTACGGGCGATACCACTGCATGAGGCAGAACAGAAACATATGTATATATCCGCTTCTACCAGCGCATCAGATGCTACACTGGCTTACTCAATCTCGAGAGTACGAACAACCACATACCGTCTCCCCTGTTGTACCTCACGGCCCATGAAATTGTTATCAACGCACTCTCCATGCCTTTACACGTCAGCTGCCATGCTTGCCATTTGCAGTTTCGAAGGTCCTCTCACGTTACTTTTCATTTCATTCCTTTGTCGCCAATATGACGTCGGTGTACCAGCTGTCGCTGAGGTGTGGCGGAGACCGAAGAATGGCTAAACAATCGCCATCCCGTATACAGTTGTTTCAGGTCGATCAGAGCACTTGGCCTATCGGGTTCAGATTAAACGACTTCCCGTTTGGGCCGAGGAGGTCTAACGAGCGAGGCGGAGTTAAGGTTTAACCCAGGATCCAGCATTTTATTCTTGGCAAGTGCACGGCATCCCATCCCATCAACACCTAGATTTCGCATCCTCACAGGGGACCCAAAACATGTTTGTGCGAGAAACGACAGGATGCAAAAGGAGGCATATGGATCGGTGTATGCGCAGTCATCACACGAGTCTTTGCCACCGTACTCCACGACTTACAGCCCGGGCGATGAGAGGAACCACGACAGCGAGAAGAAGAGCAACATCCCGACGCGCGTTGCGCGAATCTGGACGCGTCTATCGACGGTGACGCGCACAGGACCAGGAGTTCCCTCCGCGATCGAATCAACAACCCAATTCTGGAACAATCGCGCATCGCCGGCTCTCAGAAAAGTGCGCTTTACAAAAAAGCAGATCTACGCCTTGCTGCTGGTGTTGCTATTCGGAATCATCCCCTTTGCGGTATTCGGACGCTACGAAGCAAAAGGCAATGTGCTCTTCTGGTACGCCTTCACAGCCAAAATCCAGTCGTGCGAAAACGCCATCGCCTTGAACATGCCTCAGAATTCAACCGTAGAAGGCGCAGAGTCGTTGTTCGTTCTCGATGCCTCTTTCGGGGGTTTTACCTTCGCGCAGGCCAAAGCCATCGATGTGGCCTGGGATATCATTATCGGACATGGATGGCAGCTCTGCACATGGACCGTTGCCTACATTGTCTTTTCGGACGCGATTGTGCGGCTTATTGAACGGCATCCCGCTCCATTTCGGGTGTTCAGACGGATTGGTTTAGAGGGTCCAAGCTTGAATTCTGCCTGGGCGCTGCTTGAAGAGCTATTCAAGAAGAAGAGTAAACGAACCTGGGGGCTCTTCTTCTTCATGCTGCTTTCGACAGTATACGTTCTCTCCATTCCGGCTTTTTTGGGGGCAATGACTGGATATGACAGTCAGACGATACCCTGGGTCACCATCGGGCCTGATGAGAACAACATTGTTCCGGCATCCTATTTCGAAACAGGATATGCGGTTGTAGGCACCTGGAACACGACTTTTCCGGAACCTACATGTGAAGCGTCCAGTCAGCTTAGTGAATGGAGCAACTTGGAAAGCAACAAGAAGTCATTTTGTTAGACTCTCAGCCATCGTTTGAGATACCAGCTAACGCCGGCAGGTGACTGCGAACTCCCAGACGGCAAGAGATTGGCTTATTATGAATGGGTCCAGAACATCAGCCACGCCAAGTACCAGAAGAACCCAGGTTCGACATACGACGACTGTAGGTTCCAAGATTGGTGCTACTGGATCTTTGCTGACGGATAAGGTCATCTGAACTACACTGGGAATACTCAAACATATGAGACTTTTGCAACGGGACAGAGCGGTGCAAGGAATTGTACGTGTTCTACACACTGAGCCTTTGCGCGCCCGTGGCCGCTCGTTAACAAGAATAACCAGGCAACGAAACAATGGACATCAAAGTCGGCTCCACCACATACTCGGCCTACTCCCTAAACATTACAACAGCCTACTGCTGGAACAACGTCGGCTACAACACCAACCGCATCCGAGATTCCGCGCGCTGTCTCCCCGACACTGCGAACCCCAGCTACCAATGGGGGTTCTCTACCATGCTTGTCTCAATCTTTCTCATCTTGCAATTTGGCTGGGCAATCAGCATGTATATTATATGGCAGGACGCACAATTTAACAGTGAGCTTGTTAAATGTGGGTTTAGGCTCACGGAGTTGGGAGCTGCTTTCGTGGTCACGGAGGCGGCGAAGAGGAAGACAGGTTTGCTGGGGGAGGAGTTGATTAGGAGGGATGTGAATACTTTGAAGAGAGAGTTATATGAGTCGACGATAGAGATGGGTGTGGTTATTGAAAGGGAGATTCTCCGGGAGGAGGGGTTTGAATTGAGGAAGAGGGTCGTGGTAGATGAGAAAGGGATTGAGAGCTAGTCTGTTAAGATGTTTATCATCGTACTGGCAAGGGTTGTGTTTGAAGCCATATCTTGTTCTAAATGCGCAAGGGCTAAACTCCTGCAGGGTGATTAGCTTGAATGATGTCGTGTTTTGGGTAGGTTACCGCTTACTGTCGTGGGAGTTTGCATATATTCAGATACTTGCTCTAGCAAAAAAGGGGGCAGAGCGTGTATTGTGGAGGCAGGCACTCTTAGTGCAGGGCTGCGAGAGGCATTTTGCGGTCGCCGAGTTCGGAGGTGTTAGCATTTGGACGTTAGTAGAGCTCTGGTTGGCCACTTTATGTATATCTTCGACACGCCATTCGCTAGAGTAAGATCCAAAAAGCTAGCCCACGTAGCCAATCACGACTCGTCGCACAAAATCTCGACGGCGACTCCCCAGCAAACAAGCAGAACAGCGTCGATCCTTCATTCGCGACAAAAGAGCAGAGAACACGTTACGAAATCAATGACCACGCTGCGCCGACTGCATCGTAGCCTCCGCCGAAGTTGTGCATTCCTTATCCAACAAAGCATCATTTCGCATCCGCAGTCGTTCGATTAGGCGACACCGCCCAAGAATAGGCAAGCTCGCGAGCCCCGACCTGCCTCCCTCAACATCCCAACAATACCGCCTGACCGACCAACCTTTCCATCAAATATCTCCCCCAACAACATCAAACAATTCTCGTAGACGATACAGATAAATCGCAGCTGCACGAGCATTGGTTTGGTACCGACAACGGCAATATACTGGTCCTGACAGCATCGCTGCGCGCAGGCTGCGTGTGCCCGGGGCCTTCGTGCTGAGGTTTGCCGCCTGCCCGACCCTCGCCACTTGCACTCTGCGCCTGCACCTAGCGCCAAGCAATTCGTCTCTGAACGCATAACATCACGACAATCCAGCATGACGGCGCGTGTTACTGGGCAGCGGTTTCGCCAACGGAAGCTCTCGACTAAACAAAGTCTGCCTGTGCTGCGCGAGCATGAGATTGAGCAGCTCGCTGATGATGACGCGTCGCGCCACATTCCCAAGGTCGAGACGGGCGTGGAAAAAGGAGAGGAAATTGTGAGTTCTACCAGCTTTCTTACGCTAAACCGCTTTCGGTGTCACCGCAACCGTTGCCTACCTATTGCATTGCACGACTGTGCTGTCTTCGACTTACCTACTTACCGGCGATGCATGCTAATAGCGCAATAGGAGCACCATTTGCAGGCCGTAATTTCGGCGGCCCAAGCAGCAGCGCAAGGAGGCGGTGGCGGCAAGATTGCGCAGCTCTTTATTCCCACTCCGGATGCTGTCGCAAGTAAACTGGAGTATGAAGACCTCTACCCGAGGCAGTTCACGCAGCCTTCTACCTACATTCGCTTCTCGTCCACGGTAGAAGACACCTCGGGATGTCCATATTGCATGACCACCGAAGATGCTGCCTATCTCAAGCAGCGCAACCAGAAGAACAGCAAGGGCGTGCAGTGCTCAGAGGACGATTTCGAACAGGTAATGAACTTCTTCGAAGAGACCTCGCATACGAAACAGCCCTATGCCGCGGTAGACAGCACACCGGTTCTCGCGTACGAGGATCTTGAATCCGAATTCGATGACACCGTCAACGAATCGGCGCGAAGGTTCGCCAAAGAGATCTACGGCCACTGGAAACAGGAGCGGCTGCGCAAAGGCAATCGTCCGCTCATGTCACAGCTCAAGTTTGAGATGAATCTCGACACCGACGAGGCTGACCCGTACGTTTGTTTCCGCCGCCGTGAGGTCCGCCAAGTCAGGAAGACTCGTGGGCGCGATGCGCAAGTGACGGAGAAGTTGAAGAAGCTGAGAAAGGAGATGGAGGAGGCTCGCTTCCTCATGTCCCAGGTCAAGCGGAGGGAGTTGCTCATCCGCGACCAGCTCGCCATGGACAAGCTGATCTTTGAGCAACGAGGCGCGGTCAAGGAGATCAAGAGGAAACTTAGCATCAAGATTGATGACGAAGATCTCCTGATCAACCAAAAGGTTCGTTCCCTCGACGATTGCTTGAGAATCCCGCTAACGTGGTGGCAGCCTGCTCCCAAGCCAAAAGTGCATCGGATCGATACCCAGGCTGCGCCGAGGGGCATTCCTGGCATGGGCTCCAAACCTCACGTTACTCGTCCCGACGGTCGCCTTGTCGATTCCGATTTGGTGTACCTGGATGACCAACTTGCCAAGAAGTCTGAAGTGATTGACGGATTCATCGAGGAGAACCTTATGAAGCACCAGAAATGGAACGTTGGTTGGGTCGATGCGACATGGCGTCCCATTACACCACCTTTAGAACAACCGTCGGCGAAATCGGACTTTAGGCGCGTTTTCACAGACTCTCAATTACCGACTCCGCCGGCGTCCGTGGCTTCGGAAGAGGCTAGTGACGCCATGGGTATGGAGAAAGCGAATTCGCAGCTAGAACCGCGCAGAAGTGCTCGAATACGATTCGCGACACCTCCAGATGATGTTCCGTACAAGGATCAATCCCGGTTCCGGCGGCGGACAGGTCGAGGTGGCCGCGTCATGATCGATCGTCGCGGCATGAAGAGGCAGAAGCTCGAAGATTCGAATGAGAGCGACGAGCGGGTAGACGACAGATGGAAATTTTCCGGCGACAGTAGCGAGGACGAGCAGGTCTACCCCGTAGACTGGACCGACAACCTCCATATCCGATATCGAATCATGATCGAGAGGCAGGGTGAGAAGCAACACGCCCAACAAGCGGCAGCACAGAATCGCCGAGCGATTGAGAACCACAACCGATCATCGTCTGGGCACTTGTTGCCTCCCTCCAACGCAGGATGAACCATGCCCATCTCCAATATCGCAGTTTTGATTTTCATATCTCGCTGACGAGGAGATGTTTAGGAGACGAGTCAGACGATCAGTTATACCCATTTGCGTTGGTGCGTGCAGGCGAGTCGTTCGGGTTTATGCATTGGCAGCTATAATGTCGTCATATGTCATGTATACTCCTCTTGGGACGGGTTATGGCCTGGATAGACAGCAGATTAGCAGCTGTTGAAGGTTTTGAATATGTATTTTAGCAACAGAGCATCCCGACAAGGGCCGAGCAAACAGGAAAAACAATTGAAAACTTACCAAATCTATGTCTTCTTTTCCGGAATTCCGTTTAAACCGCAGCTCTCTGGGAAGTAGTTTCGACTTTCGAGTAATTCTCATCTCGCTCTCTGCCTCTTCCCTGCGCCAGAATCCATCTCTTCCGCAGACCTCTTTGACCCCCCGCTAGTGTGGACTACCTCTTGTGCCATCTGCGCTAGCGCCTTCTCAGCCTCTGTCAATATCTTCTTCTCTCCAACGCGAACACTCTTAGCCACATCATATCGTTGCTCTTTCAAAGTGCCATGTCCGGTCATAGTTGCTTCGCTTGCGGTGCGCATATCTTCTGCCAAGGTGGTAGGATATTGCCGGATCCTCGCTTGCACCAGCTTGTGCAAAAAGTCCGCGCCTTTCACGGATATGTTCTCCGGCTTGGGCAGCTTCTCTTTGCGCTTTAGACGCTCGAAATCGCCATCGGGGAGCAGCAGGGTTTCAGCCAAGACAACGAGTTCTGGTGAGAGGCTCTCATGGATGTCGAAGGGAGTGCTGGTACTTATGTCGTAGCCCGTGTCGATGACGCCCTGCTCGTCGAGGTAATCTAGCTTGCTTTCGGCGTTCCAACCAGCTTTGGAGACGATGTCGAGGACAAGACTGTGCGAGATTTCGACGACATCATATTGTGCGTAGTTTTCTGTAACGTAGCCGTAACGCCGGAGGAGATCGGATCGTGGGAGCGGGCCGTAGTCGTTGAAGATTTCTTCTCCGGCTTTGATTGGTTTGAGGGCTTTCATGGAAAGGTGCTCTTCTTCGTAAAAGAGGCGAGCCTGGTAGTAGTCAGTACGGTGGAGGCAGAATGGGAAGCGAAGGGTCGGACATTGTTCCTGTCGGCGTCTGCGTTGAGCATGTCCGCCATAGGCACCATTCCTTTCGGAAGCGCCTCGTCCTCGTCTTCCGACGCATAACCCTCCTCGTCAATGTCTTTCTCCGGGTTGGCAGGTTCCACGTCGAAGGCGTATGCCATGATGAGCGACCCCATCTTGTGCATCAAGAGTGTGTTGTGTGGTTGTCCCATGTCTTCCGCCCTCTCCCTTGCCGCCTCATCCCCCGCAAAGAAAATCTCCGCAAATTCCTTGATGACTGGCACCAGCTCCTTCACAAACATATCGTCCGCGCTCTTCCTGCCAATCTTCTGCACGACAGCGCTAGCCTGCAGCTCCGCGAGCTCGTCCTCTTCCCAGAACATCAGGGTGTTGAAATCCGAGGGGAGCACGCGGAAGTACGGAGCCCAGTTTGAGGCATCTTGGTTCTGGTATTCGTAGAGCATGACGAGGATGAGGGAGAGCCATGGGCCGAGGTGGTCGAAGGTGGCTTTGGGAATTTCT
>Ga0247803_1001054_pt1 | contig 14565 bp, 17 predicted proteins | sample UWRJL014104B1_FD_180928 | JGI IMG/M metagenome (GOLD analysis project Ga0247803, IMG submission 180928) | Plant litter microbial communities from Arlington Agricultural Research Station in Wisconsin, United States - UWRJ-L014-104B-1 | ecosystem: Environmental > Terrestrial > Plant litter >...
TCTCCCTCTCACTGCCGCCATCCCGGCTGACCAGACTTGCACTGGTACTGTTGCTGGACAGACCGGTGTCTGCATGGTCCGTTGCGAGAACCCCGCTCGTGCTGGTCCTTTCGGTGGATGTGTGCCTGTCCAGATGGCCTCCGCCGCCGCTGTTGCTGCTCCTGCTGGTACGTTTGGTCTTTCCCCTACTCTGCCAGAGCTTCATTGACCACTCTCTAGCTGGTGCCGCTGCTCCTGTTGCCGCTGCCCCCGTCGCTGGTGGTGCCGCCGGTGCTGCCGCTCCTGTTGCTGCCGCCCCCGTTGCCGCGGCTCCTGTCGGTATGTTTCACTCTTCAACTCATCAATTAATTCCTGATTCCTCATAGCTGGTTCCGCAGGCGCTCAAGCCGCCGCTCCCGTCGCTGCTGCTCCCGTTGCTGGCACCGCTGGCACCGCTGGCACTGCTGCTCCCGTCGCAGGCACTGCTGGAACTGCCGCCGCTGCCCCTGTCGCTGGCACCGCAGGCACCGCTGGCACCGCTGGCACCGCCGCCACTGCACCCATTGCTGGCAACGCTGGTAACGCCGCCGCCGCTGCACCCGTCGCTGGTAACGCCGCTGGTGCCGCCGTCCCCGCCACCGCTGCCACCAACAAGCGCGAAGCCAAGCAGGCGTCCGCGAACGGCCCCGTCCTCACCGACGATGACCAGGAGGAGGAGGTCGAGCTCCTCGGCGACGACCTCTTCAACGCCTAAGTGATTAGTCTTGCTTGAGCACCTTTACCGAGCCGGTCACAGCCACTGGAGGAGAGCCTGGGGGATACAAAAAAAGCATATTAGCTGGTGGATGATCTCATGTAAATAGACGCGGGGTTGCATGGAATGGTCATAATGTCTGTCCTTTACGAATGGGAAGATGGGAATGGGGATGGATAGCGTGATAGCTGACTGGTCTGTGACCGAGCTGGGAGTGTGCATAGTTTGCTTTTTGATCTGTTCGTATTACGGCCTGGGTTGGGAACCCTGATGAGATAATGATAACTGTCACTTTTAAAAACTGGCGTCTTGCATCGTGACTTTCCTGCCCGCTCTCCCTGCTCTGGACGCTTGTCAAGTTCTTCTTCAGGCACAGTCCGTTTGGCGGCCTTGTTTCTAAGGAAGTCGTCCAACTAAGCTTTTGTCGGGACCGGGCGGGAACTGGTTTGCAACAGCGCCTGTGCTGGTCACTGTGCAGGGTTTCATCCCGGTTTCACGAGCGTGTGGCGCATGTTGTGGATATGCGAACCATCATGGACCATGGCGATGGTCAAACGGGGCGGTGTGTGGGTCCCTCGGCTTATTCTTGATTGGAGTGTTGGGGTGGTAGTGATAGGATGTTTGACGCGGGGGTGCGCATGTGTGGGAGTGTTGCGACTTTTCGTTTCCATGCAAACAGTGGTGGTGCGCTTGTCTGTTCAAACCGTGCGCGCAGAAGAGATGAGTCGCTGTCTACGGGCGAGTGCTGCGATGGTAAAGGGCGGGTTGTGATAGCGACTACCGGTTGCTTCGCGTGGCTGAGTCGCTGATTCGAGTCCGCAACGATATCCTTCCGATGTCAGTACTTCGTATGCTCCTACCAGAGTAGGGCGTATGCTCACGGTATGCTCACGGTATGCTCAATCCCATTCCGCCAACGCTCGTATGCGCGAAGCACAACACAACAGCGCACCAATTTCCAAACCACCCCAGCCCATCCTCAACCTTCAACCCTCCTCCCCCTCCCCACCCACAGGTTCCGGCCTCGAAGAAAAAACAACCTTATACTTAACCACCTGCAAGATCTCCAATTCCTCCGCCTCCGCCTCTCCCTCTCCCTCATCCCGCATCCCATCCCCATCCCCACCAACCCCACCCATAACCGCATCACCATCCCCACCCCCCCTCCTCAACCCAACAACCGCATGAGGCTTCCCCAGCTTCTTAACCTCCCCCGCCAACCTCTGGTTCCCACCTACATAAAAGTACGCCTTCTTCATCCACTTTGTGTCCTCCGCCCCGTGCAGCTCTGGATTGTACAGCGGGAAGACGAGTTTGCCGATGAGGGTGGTGGGTGCGGAGGGCGTCGGCGGGAAGCGGATGTCGCCTTGGAGTTCGAGGAGGGCGAGGCCGGTTGGGGTGTGGAGGAGGGGTGGGAGGGGGTTTGGCGTGGTGGTTGTGAGGGCGAGAGGGTGGGGGGGGGGGGGGATGGATGGCATTGTTGGTGCGGGTTTGGGGCCTTTGGATGGTGAGGTGATGGGATGGTGGTGCTTCTGTGCGCGGCTTTGAATAAATATTATTGCGATCGGTGGTAATTGAGAACTGGGCGATCGAGGTGCAGCTCTGGCGGGGCAGTAACGACGCGCGACGCGACGGGACGCGACCAATGGTCCGTGCATGGCGGGGTACCGCAACGTGACAAGAAGATTATTCACGACTCGACAGGGTCAGGATGGGAGCGTACATTCATTCATTAAGTCTATCACGGTATGGGCAGCTAGCTATAAAGGGTACGAAGTCTCCTACGCTTCTCGTTCACCAAAGCAGGACTCTACGCCCTCTTGCCGAAGACCTTGTCATAGCCGGTCATTGTGAACCTGAAGCGCACGTTGTCGTTGTTATACACCCTCTCGACCGCCTCCTTAAGGCCCTTCTCGCCAATCTCGATCGTCTCGACCCAGCTCTTGATGTTCTGCTTCGCAGCCAACTCCAGCATCTCCTCCATCTCGGGCCTGTTGCCAATGTGCGAGGCACCCATGTAGCATCCGTTAGGAGCGAACGCCTGAGCCATCATCGCGGGCAGCGGCTTGTCGGGGAAACCGACCATGTGGAAGGTACCGTTGACCTTCAAGGTGGAGAAGTAGTCGGGGAGATTGAACTTGTCGGTAGCGTCGGCGCAGTTGAGGATGATGTCGAACTGGAACTTCCAGGCCTCGGCCCAGTTCTCCTTGTTGCTGAGGATGAAGTCCTTAGCACCGAGCTTCAATGCGTCGTCCTTCTTGTTCGCGGAGTGCGAGATGACATATGTCTCCGCACCGAGCGCATTGGCCCAGAGAACACCGAAGTGGCCGAGACCTCCGCTATGAAATTGTTAGCTCTGAGTTTCCTAGAGGTCACTTGTGTACTTACAGTCCAACAATAGCGACCTTCTTGCCCTTTTCACATCCTAACCTCTTGAGAGGCGAGTATGTGGTAAGACCAGCGCACAGCATGGGAGCAGCAAGGTTGGTGTCAAGACCATCCGGGATCTTGAAGGTGAAGTAGTCGTGAGCACGGATGTGGCTGGAGTAACCACCCTGTGCGACGGTGCCGTCGGTGTGCTTCGCGCGGTATGTGTCGACTGATTTGGGGCAGTAGTTCTCCTGGCCATTCTTGCACTGGTCACACGTGAGGCAGGCACCGATCTGTGCACCCACACCGGCGCGGTCGCCGACCTTAACGTTCTTGACTGCGGATCCGACCTTGACGACCTTGCCGATGACCTCGTGGCCTACGCAGAGCGGGAGCGGGAGGTCGTCGCCCCAGCCGCCGTTGATGGTGTGGACGTCGGAAGCGCAGACACCGCACGCATCAATGGCAATGTCAACATCGGTCTCCTCGAACTTCTTGAGGGGAAGCTGCGCAGCTTGTTAGCAGCCGATCCCATCCTCTGTCATGTCGACACAACTCACGTCTTTGCGCGTGAACTCGCTCCACTTCTTGATATCAGTGACGGCAAACGCGTCGGTGGTGTCAGGGTAACCCATTGTGGCTGTGAATGTGTAGTTGTAGTGTGGAATTGGGTATCAATTGCGCGTAGAGAGAAGTTTTGTAAAGTTGCGATCAGATGAGGGGCAGGAAATGGGTGTTTTGAGGGGCAGCTGCTGTATTTCAACTGAAAGCATCTCGCAAGCTCCGTGACTTCTCGGCCCATATCAGCCCGCCAGTGAGGTCATGACAGCAGAATATTGGGTCGGCTCCATCCATCGTCGGCGAACGCGCTCGTTGGTTCTGCTGATTGGGCGCCGTAGAGCCGCTGTATTTTATTGTCGCGTCGGCGGGCGGACAATTGCCTATTTCGTCACCAGAGCGTCAACGTGCGGCGAGCTGTCGGTCTGGCCGGAGGTGACGTCTAGAGTAATTCCCGAAAGCTTCAATCTTGGGAGCAATCTGAGATCTGATCGAGTAGTCCAATCGACGTATCCGGAAGGTCAGAGTAGCAGCCACCATCGCATTGTGCCTGGCAACAGCATCGAAATTACTGATATACCGTCATCTCGTACAGGCTCACAGATACCCCACGCTGCTGGGTAGCGTGGGTTCTCGAATGACTTGGCGCCCTCCTTCCGATGGTCGGCTCGGATGTCGGAGAACCTCACGCTAGGTTCCGATACCCATGCATGTCATGCTTCTGGCAAAGTATATGAACGCCCATCTTCTGGATCTTTCCTAACTTCAAACGTCCAGGACGTTGCCATTGTCGCGCGAGACGAACTGTTTTGAGATCGATCGGAATGTCCGCCAAGCACTTGTATCTTCCCCACCTGGTCTTGTTCGCGGCGCCATCCCAATGGCAATCTCCCAGCACTCGTAAACACGCAGCGCCCCGAGTGATCGAACTTGAAGTGCCAGTAGACACCCACGGCATCTTCAATACCTGAAAAGGTTGTCGACTCCGCGGTCTACGATACTGAACCTCGCTACCCCGCATCAACCTCCCAAATGGCGGGGTCGAGACGGTCGGGATGCCGTATCGGGCGCGCCCGATCAAGCTCCAAAGCAAGCTTATGACCACGCGTTCCTGGCAAATGGATGAATGGATGTAGTGTGAAGAGGCGGGGAAGTTCAATCATGAAGGTTGGCTTGTCGATGTGCGTTCGACCGGTTTCGTGTCCACGACTTTCTGCCTTCACCTCCCGTTCTCTCATCAGCACTGCCCTCTCTTTTGTCCAAATTCTCCCTCCACACCCAGTTCCAACTCTTGCTCCGCCTTCAAATCCACAGTATCATAGTTTTGATTGAGCTCCTCAAGTCCCAGCTCGGTTAAACGCTCGCCCGCCCTTCTTACTTACAATCATGGCGTCTGCTGGCGATGAAACAATGAAGGCCTTGCGCTTCCACGGCCAGCGCGACCTGAGATTAGAAGACATTCCAGTTCCCAAAGTCGGCAAAGGACAGGTCAAGATTCGACCGGCCTGGGTTGGCATCTGCGGTTCAGACTTGCACGAGTACCTCGGCGGACCAAACTTGTGTCCCACGACGCCCCATCCCATTACAGGCGAGACGGTCCCATTGACTTTCGGACACGAGTTCAGCGGGACGATTGAGGAGGTCGGCGAGGGCGTTAGTGACTACAAAACGGGTGATAGGGTTGCTGTGCAGCCAATCATCTACGATGGAACGTGTGGCTCCTGCGAAGCTGATCTCCATAATTGCTGTTGGAGCAACGGTTTCGTGGGTTTGAGTGGTGAGCGGAGATGCTAAGATCTGTGTTTAAAATTAGCTAAGACGAACAGGCTGGGGCGGTGGACTTGCCGAGCACATAGTGCTGCCTACCTCCACGCTCTACCGACTCCCAGACAACGTCCCGCTGGAAATCGGAGGTATGGCCTCGCAAAAGCTCGATCGTAACTGAAGCTGACTCTCTAGCGCTCATTGAGCCTCTGGCTGTCGGATGGCATGCTGTCAAGATCAGTCCCTTCAAGAAGGGCGACGCCGTACTAATCCTAGGAGGCGGCCCGATCGGGATCTCGGTGATCCTAGCACTGAAAGCGAAGGGCGCGGAGAAGATCATCGTATCGGAGGTCAGCAAGAAGCGACAAGACTTTGCGAAAAACTTCGGCGCCCACTACGTGATTGATCCGACGAAGGAAGATGTTGTGAAGCGCTGCCGAGAGCTCTGCGATGGGTTGGGCGTGCATGTCGTCTTTGACTGCGCTGGTGTTCAAGCTGCTCTGGACCAGGCAATACATTCCACGCGTGCGCGGGGGACGATCGTCAATATTGCCATCTGGGAAAAGGCCTGTACCATCACTCCAAACGACTTGACGTTCAAGGAGCGGAAGTACATGGGCGTTGCGACGTATCAGGTTGGCGACTTCCAGGAAGTGATTGTAGGTATTCTAGCCATCCCAAGACGAACGAAGCTGACTCGGTCGCAGGATGCCATTTCCTCCGGCAGCATGAAGCCGCACGATATGATCACTGAAAGGATCAAGTTGACGGAGGTGGAGGAGAAAGGCTTCAAGGCGCTGGTCAACGACAAAGATAACCAGGTGAAGATTCTAGTCGAGGTGGCAGGTGGAGCTTGAATTGCAGGGAAAAGAGTCTGGATACTGGAGCGTTCAGTTTGGGGGTGAGGTGTACATGGAGGTGTTCAACCTGAGCACCTTGCTGTCAGATCACTGATCAGGTACGCGAGCACGTCAGCACGATGCACGGAGCACGGGCATTTTGGGAATGCGGGGTGCTTCCAAGTCTTTTCCTATAGTCTTCTCTTGTACAATAATGAAATGCGATGAAGTCAATTATGCAGACATATGGAGCCATAAGTCACTTTTGTTGCGATTGCCGCATAAAGCACTCGAGATCCTTCGGATCGGATTCGGCTAGCGCACCGGAGATTTTAAGTACCTTACAGCTAGCTCATCGTCAAGACAACATCTAGTACTCGACTATGTCATCTTTGATACCCCTCTTCATCAGCTCGCGCACCGTACGTTGTACAAAATGCCTTCAAAAAAGCTAACGCTCAGCCTATCCTCCTTATGTCACACAAGAAACGATGGCGGCCCCTATCCAAGTTTCTGTTTAGAAAGAAAGCGCTAAATCGTTCGCAACGTTCCTTTTTCCAAACAATACCCAAGCATGCCAGCTTTTGACAATAGCCGCTCATCTCTTCTTGCGGAGACAACCTTGTGATGGCTCGGTCTAGAAGGCGCCTCGAAATTGCACAACAACATACCTCCTCGCTCCCTTGCACTAACTACGACACGATCGTACAACGTCACTACTACCCTCATCGTCCTAGCCAGCAAGAGGCCCTACACCTCATCCGTGACAAATTCGTGGCTCAGCAGGCCACCACGTCGTCCTGTGGCGACAGCAGTGACGAACCACAACGTCTCGGGTGCACGGCAAGCCTGCGCCGGAGCAAAATCCGCACGACGATCCAATCGACTTTTCGCAATTATGATGAAAACAAGCATTGGCGTCTCGGCTGCTGCACTAGGCGGAGAAAATCTCAGAGCTGCGCGCGCCGTCACATGCGGTTCTGCCAGGGTTTGCGGTTTTGCGGGTGAAAGGCACCAAGGAAATTGGCTCCGATGACGTCGATCTGGCCGCGTGCAACCCTACCCTGATCGCCATCGATCGCGGCAGCCACAGCCAGGAACTGGAATGCAAGGCTGCTGCGTCATGGCCACGTTCAGACGACGTGTATAAATCCCCTTTCCCTTGTCGCCCTTTGTGTCACTTTTCCTAAGAAATAACTATAATCCTGCGACCTTTTTCCACTCCTATCAATTATCAATTCAATCTCCACTTCCTCTAAACTTTGATTAGTCGTCAAGATGGCACTCGGCGGCGCAGCTCTCAAGCTCTTCCAAACCATCCTCTACGCGATTGAATTCTGCTGCGCAGGAATTATCCTCGGCGTCTACAGCTACTTCCTCTCTGTCCTCGCCGACCGCAACCTTGTCATCGGAACGTATATCAAGGCCGTCACTGGCATTGCCGGCGCCGCAGTCCTCTACACCATCTTCGCCGTTCTGTTGACATGCTTCCTCGGTGGAAAGACTTTCTTCGCGTTCCTCGGCATCATCCTTGACATCCTCTTCGTCGGCGCCATGGTCGCTGTTGCGGTGCTCACCCGTGATGGCGCGCACAGCTGCTCCGGACTCGTTAGCACGCCTCTTGGAGACGGACCATCGGGCGCGAAGGAAGGCTTTGGATCTGATGGCGATGGTAATCAGATCACCTACTCGGCATCGTTGGGAAGCGCTTGCCGCTTGAACACGGCCTGTTTCGCTGTCGCGATCGCAGCTGCGTACGTTTCTCCATCTTCTATATGATATGACCAGAACTAACAATTCCTAGTCTTCTCTTCCTCGTCTCCGCTCTCGTCCAGTTCTGCCTTGGTCGCAAGCACAAGAAAGAAAAGCGTTACGGCCCGTCTCCTTCCAACGGCTACACCAAGGGTAGCGGCCCCAAGTTCTTTGGTCGTCGTCGCGGCCGCAAGAACCACGCTACGCGCGATGCTGAGATGGCTGGCGCTGTCCCTGTCGCCGGTGCTGGAGGTTCCACGCTTGCCCCTGGTACTCACGATTATCGTCCTTCGCACGACACTGCCTACACCGGGTCCACTGTCGCACCGCCCAATGGTGCGTACGATCACTCGCACAAGCCTCTGACTGGTGGTTACCACACTGCGCCCACTGGCACTTACAACAACACGCCCGCTACCAACTACTAAAGCAAGGTTGTGGGGTTTAATGGTGTATGTATCAGATGAAGCAGATGTCCTTGTTGTATCATATCACTTTACGAGAGTGTTATGAGCTTGTTTTTGTTTATGTTTATGAGCGTTATACCACCAGGAAACGGAGTACTTGTTAACGTCCAAGAATGTTGTATAGTACATTTACCACCCTAATACTTAATCAAATGTTCAACAATACTTTTTCATACTTGTGGACCGTGAAAACATTAAGAAAGAGAATCGGCAAGGCGCACTTGATCCAATACTTGTTTCGAGGCGTGCATCTTAAATACAACAGTACACCAACCAAAAGTGACCATTATCGCCAGGGGTATATACCAAATCCATATCCAAGTACCGACTCGTACCCTCAATTCGCCAAAACGCCATCAAAAGCACACCAACGCATTCCCTTCCTACTGTTTCGCCTTGCCCTTCCCCTTCCCCTTTGCACCACCCGCGCCAGCCCCCGACGGCCGTCCCCGTTTCTTCGGCTGTGCACCACCACTCTCCCCCCGTCCATCCGCTGCCTTGATCTCATCCAACTTTCGCTTCACCACGGTTTCGAGATCTGCGTTGCGTCGCGTGAGGAGCATGACGTCGTCGGTGTTGATGACCTTGCGGCCGGCGTGCTTGGAGAAGACTTCGAGGTCGCGGGCGGAGTTGGCTGGGGTGGATGGTTAATGGAAGTGGGGAGGGTTGGTTGCGGTGAAATGTACCTAGTTGCGTGTACACAAGTTCTGTCAAGGCGCCGATGAATTGCGGTGTCGCATTGAAGTCTTCGGCGGCACCTTCTGCGTCGACGAACTGGCCTATTTGGTACCAGAGGGCGGATTTGAGGCGCTAGAGTGTTTTTGTTAGCATTTCGCCCATTCAAATGGTTTGACCACCAGTACACCTACTTCCTCTGTGTCCGATGCATCGTTTGACGCCATATTTGGAGGTTCTGGCGACGATTCGGAGATGATGGTGGAGGGGCAGGTATTGGGACGCGCTGGGAGACGCGTCTTGCCGGGTTTACGCCGATTGGCCTGCGCCCGGGGGACACTTTTGGTGAGGGAATTCCGCTCTGAACCCAGAACCTAGGGACGAATCTTTTCACATCCAAGGACACAATTTAGCGCAAGCATATATAATCGCTCTTCCTACGTCCGTCATCTGACCCTACCTACATCTATTTACACCCTTACCGCTCGCACACCACCAATTGCGTCAACCCAACAATAACCCTCGACCGCAAACCATCGCGGAATCTTCCCAATACAAGCAACGAAGCACGAAGTCAGCAGCTACATTACCGCCCACAATGGAAGGACTTCCCGACAGTATCCCCAGCTGGGAGACCCTCGCGACCTGGCGCGACAACTTCTACCGCAACAGCAGAGAAGCCTTCACCACGATGAAGCCACAAGGCTACATCCGCCTCGTCGTAATTCTCGGCGCATACGCTCTTCTTCGGCCCTACATCATGAAAATCGGCGCAAAGTTGCAAGAGCGACAGCACGAGCGCGACGCTCTGGAAGAGCTACTTCCCGCCGACATACACCCCAATGAGCTGCGCACGGGCAAGAAGTTTGCGATACCCGGCGTCGAGGAGAGCGATACTGAAGAGGACGAGGAGGCGAAACCGGGACAGTGGGGTAAGACGGCGAGGGTGAGGCAGAGGAAGTTCATTAGAAACAAGTTGGAGGAGGAGGAGAGAAGGTTGTTGGCTGAGCAGGAGGAGGAGGAGGACAAGGATATTGCGCATTTACTGGAGGATTAGGGCGGGGTTGGATGTGGGTGCGTTCCGACTGGGCTGAGTTCGAGTTCTGGTTGTCCTTGGAAAGCTTGTGGAAGCTTGTTTGGCGTTGCACGGAGCCTCCCTGGCATGTAAGTCATCTGGTGTCCTGTAAGAGTGGCGCTGAAGTGCACGAAGTGTTTCGTAATGCATTCCTCGGCTTCTGCGCCGGAATGTGGAGGCGACCCTTTGAACAGCATCTCTCAGGTCAACGAGAAACAGAAGTCTCAGGGCTTCCAGAGCTTCCAGAGGTAGCAAAGAAGAAACACAAGCGTCATAATGTCTAGCATATCGTCCCGCGTTTGAGTCGCGTTCAAATACTCCGCTGCCTATCTTTTTTTTAATCGATTCCGTTTCCCATCGCTTTAGCACTCATCCTTCTATCCCCGCTCTTGACAACAAGGCATGTCGCCCCGGAATTCTACGCGTACCCAGGGGCAACGGCACCCTCGGATCCCTTACTCCCTCCCATAAAAGCACCACCATGACCCTTCACGCCTGGCCATCGCCTTTGGGTACTCCCACCGTGCACTATGGCTTCCCACTCCTTCAAGCGTACGCTATGTACGCTTTCGATCCTCCTCCCCTTCGCTTTTTCCCACATGCAAATGCAAGACCCCTCTCCACTCCGCGACCCCCACAGCAACCGCAGCGCCGAGCCCAAGGACTACAACATGCTGACGCCCCTGCACGCCGACGGCAGCGACTTCTCGTGCAAAGGCTACCAATGGAACACGCCGCTCGTTCCGGTGGCGACGTACACGGCGGGCTCGACGTACGAGATGACGCTCAAGGGGGGCGCTACGCACAGTGGTGGGAGCTGTCAGATTAGTATGAGCTGTGACAATGGGAAGAATTTTAAGGTGATCAAGAGTATGGTTGGAAATTGTCCGATACAGAAGAGTTGGAACTTTACGATCCCCGAGTATGCGCAGACTGCGCGATGTTTGGTGGCTTGGACCTGGTATGCTGCACACTTGAATAGAGATCGGGTAGAGGTTGCTAACTGCAAATAGGTTCAACAAGGTTGGCAACAGGGAGATGTACATGAACTGTGCCGTCGTCGATATCATTGGTGCAGATGGGGGCTACCAGGCTGGCGACTACGACATCGAAACCACGGCAGCTGCAGCTCAAGCAGCCCTGGTTAGCCTTCCGGATATGTTCGTAGCGAACCTCGAGGACATCAACGATTGCGTCGTGGCGGAGACCCATGATGCGAACTTTCCGGAGCCGGGATACGACGTGGAATATGCCGATGGCATGAGTGCTTCCTTTGCTACTGTCAAACGTCGCGATGGAAGTGCTTGCACGGGCGTCGGCCGAGAGTCTGCCGCATACGCTGTGGATTCCTCGTCTTCCAGCGACTCCTCTTCCAGCGACTCGTCTTCCAGCAACTCCTTTTCCAGCGACTCCTCTTCCGACAGTGCATACGGAGGTTCGTCGACTGGAAACAATGGGCAGTGGCAGGGCGGCGACAACAGCCAGGTCCTCGTCAACACCGACAGCAGCGGTGAAGCACCGGCATCTAATGCATGCAACGACGGCCAATGGCATCCCGAGTGTATCTCGCCGCCCTATGCTGCAACTACGACAGCTGCTAGTTATGCGTCGGCTAGTGACTCGATAGCCTCCACATATGCCACTGATGCTGAGTCCGAGTACGTCGATCCTTATGCGGATGTCACTCATGGACACGCCGAAGAAGGTGACGCAAGCAACTATGATGCGGATAGGAAGAAGTACTACCACAGTGACGCGGATAGAGAGGAGCAGTACTACGACAGTGACATGGATAGGCAGGAGAAATACCACTACAACGACGCAGACTCGTATGGATACGGCGACGGTTGGGACTCTTCCTTCAACCGCCAATTCGCTACTCGGGAAGTGGCCCAAGAAGAAGAACCCACGGCTCTTCCTGGTCGGGTTGCCGACTTCGATGCGTCAAACTTTGTCCCTGAATCTGTCGACCCGGAAGCCGCCAGTGATCGCTTGACTGATCTCAGTGGTAGCCAGGAACATGGCTCAGGAATAAAACTCCGCCTCGGCCTGATAAACGACGTTCACGACTTAGAAGACGACTCGGTCGACGAGATTTCCAAGGTCAACCAAGCTCCGTCTTCTCGTGTGGACGTTACTGAGCCAGAATGGATTGGACCGGTTCGTGCCGTCCTCCTCTCCCCTGAAGCGGGGATCTCGGATGATGACTCCGATGGGGAACACCGATCTAATGGGAGACGTGTGAAGAAGTTCAGGCACAAGCACAAACCAACGTGGGAACACCACGCCGGCAGCCACCACACTCGTACTCATCGCACACACTCATCTCATTTACATCACCCGACTGTAATAGGGGCTGCGGGTTTCACCTGGTCTCCAGCGTCGAGCCCTACGTATACTTCGACTGTCGTCCATGAGCACTTCGCCGCGTCGTCAGCGGGCTTCACAAACGCGACTTCGGAGCCAACATCCATCCCTTCACCGCCCTCGAACGGCACACAACCCTGCGAGCCTGGCGTCTTCCTCTGCAAGTCTCCCACGGAGTTTTACACTTGCGGTCAGTATTCCGGAAGCGTGTGGACATATGGTGCTGTACGAGAAGTCGCCACCGGCATGACGTGCCAGGATGGCAATATCAAAGTTGCCCGGAAGCATAAGCGGGACTTTGTCTCGTGGCTTGCTAGCGGCGAGAAGCTGGTAGATGATGTTGAGACGTCTGACACAGTTAGGGAGCAGTCTAGTCCCTTAGACATCATTCTAGCCAAGTTGGATGGGCTGAGTGAGAGTGTTGACACGTTGCTTAGCTTCTTTGTCGGTGAGGATGCGGATGAGCACCGTACCGACACAGACGGCAATACAGGAGGGCCGTGGAGGTCGACTATAGAGCTTGTCAAGAGGCATCTAGGGTTAATGATGTCCTCTATTGAGCCTCTGAGTGGCGCATTCGCCGCCACGACCAATCCCCTCGACATCATATCCGCGAAGATTGCGAAACTAAATACGGCTGTCGACAAGCTTTTTAGCCACTACGCATCTCGCACTTCTGTGACCACTAAGCGCAGTCTCAGCTTGTGGCTGTCGAAATGCAATCACAATGCCGGCGAAGAGAATGGCGACCCGCTCTCGCCTATGATCGCCATGCTCGACTCGATCATTGTGAAGTTGGGGGCTATGGCCGAAGATGGTGAGCACGGCGCAAGGGACACGAAGCGAGTGTCTGGCTTCTCGGGTCTGCCTGGCTTCGATTCGGCCGTGACTGAGGAGGCGCAGAGTGCGAACGGAAAGTTGGAGGATCCGTTTAAGACAATTGGTCAAAGGTTAGACCGTTCGGTACAGCTGGTTGGGCAGCTACTGGACTCTTTTAAGAACAGACATGAGGTGGTTGAGGGTGGAGCGAAGGACCAGCATTCGGGTCAGAAAGAGCTTCTTTCTCATCGGCCTTGGAAGAGCACCATTCTCATTTTGAAGAACTTGGGTAAGCGTCAGGACGACGCAGCCGAATCTCTGGTTGACAAACACGAAACTCCAATCACTCCATTCGAATTCGATCCGAACGATTCTTCAGATATCCCTGATGGGGCCAGGCATCCCGATGGCGAGATCAGAGAATTCCCGCTGCACAACATTAGCACCAGCTTTCCCTCCAACGAGAGCATTTCCGACATCCTCTCACCGTCGATCGAAGACGATACTGATACCGATACCGATACTGATACCGATGCTGATGCTGATGATGCCGATGACGATGACACATCTCCAGAGCGCAAAGAGCACTTCTCTGGCTTCGACCCAGATAATGAAGACACTACCCCAAGCGACACCTCCGACGAATCATCCCCAGTCGCTGATGACAACACTCGTCCACAGAACGACACACCCGACCGTGATGAAGATGGACCTGGAGGAGATTCCCCAGAATTTTGGGAAGGCTTCGATGTGGATGACGAGGACACGACTGCATTGGATACCTTGGACGAATTTGAAGTTTTTCCCGAAGATACGACTGCGTTGGATACCTTGGACGAGTTTGAAGCTTTTCCCGAAGACGCAGCCGCGACAGACACATTAGACACCTTCGACCAATTCAACGACCTCGACAGGAGAACAGACTTGCAAAAACGACACGCCTTCCCTTCCCACAATCCCTACGATGACTCAGCAGAAGAGGATGCGGACGAAGACGAAGACGATTCTGACTACGAATACGAATACGTCTACACGTGCAGTACCCCCAGCTCCAAGTCATACCCAGCTGACACTGATGCTGATCATGCGGATGACTACTCGAGCTACGATGAGTATGAGGAGCGCAGATTAAGCAAGAGGCAGGAT